>Ga0153960_1000024_pt1 | contig 119834 bp, 130 predicted proteins | sample TSFL044MetaG_FD_102274 | JGI IMG/M metagenome (GOLD analysis project Ga0153960, IMG submission 102274) | Attine ant fungus gardens microbial communities from Florida, USA - TSFL044 MetaG | ecosystem: Host-associated > Fungi > Mycelium > Unclassified | place: USA: Florida, Withalacochee...
CGGCGAGCCGCTCGATCTTGACCGGGTCGACGTCGACCGCGACGACGTCGTGTCCGAGCTTGGCCATGGAGGCGGCGTGCACGGCACCGAGGTAACCGCAGCCGATGACAGAGATACGCACGGGAAGACGGTACCGCGTCAGAAACATCCTCACGAACTGAGCGAAGCCGCGACGATGATCACGTCAGGTCATTCGGCGAGAACAATGTCGAGCTGGGGAACTGCGCATCCGCGGACTTCGTTGCGGTTCAACGAACTGCGCTTATGACAACCATGAGCATTGGTCTGGACGCAACGGCGACGTGCCTGCCGTCAACGGCGCTGTGCGGCTGATCCGACACTCACGATACGTCAGAGATTCTTCTTCTCGCGCCGTCTTCGATCGAGCTCCGACGTCATAGCGAGCGCGACGAACGCCCCGAGGAGCGCACCCAACGAATTCGCCGCGAAGTCATCAACTGAAGCGATCCGCGCCGGGACGAACATCGCCTGGCCGATCTCGATGGACGCGCTCGAGCAGCACCCGACCACTACCGTGACCCCCCAGTGACGCGGCGGCAGGACGAGGGTAAGAAGGAATCCGAGCGGGACAAAGAAGACGATGTTCGCCGCGAACTCAACACCGTCGTAGTCGAACCACGACGGTGCGCCCCGACGGTGCAGGACCGCCAATGCAGCCTTCAGCCCGCTCCGCGATCCGCTGTCGACCGGCTCGTGCCAGAACCCGATGATGCCTGCGACGACGAAAAAGGAAACGAGCAGGACCCCCGCGGCGACCCGGAAGCCGCGGGGTAGGGACCGGTGCGAGCCCGCACCCCGGAGTCCTGCCGCCACCAGCCAACCGATGAGTGAACCAAGGATGGCCGCTGCGGTGAAGTCCACGACCTGGCTTCCGCCGCTCGCGATCCTCAGCCCGATCCCGCTCAGCGTTGCCACCAATGCCGCGATTACCGTGGCCATACTTGGGCGGGGGCGTGCCGGGACTGCGGCGAGGAGCGGCACCAGGAGGGTGAAGGCGAAGGTGACCGAGATCGCCAGTCGAACGGGGGAGGCCACCGAGAACGCTCCGTGCCCGAGCGATGCGATCGCGCTGGTCACCTCGAGGACAGTGTGACGAGGGTGATCTGTCGTGAGCAGCCACGCCGCAGCTGCCGCCCAGAGCACGAGGCCCACAGCAGCCACAAATCTTCGGGTCCTCAACACACAATGACGGTAGCGGAGCGAGGTCGAGTCCACAGTCCGAGCAGGTCGGAGCGTTCGATCTGCTGAGAATTGCTAGACTCCTTGTGACCTGCGCGCCGGGACCGTCCGGACCCTAACCCCGGAGGGCCATCTTCGCCATGACCGACATCTTTCGAATCGACGACCGTCACGAGGAGTCGGAGGACGCGGAACAGCCCACCAAGCGTCGCCGTTCCCGGCTCGTTATCGCGCTCTTGAGCCTCACCGCCGGCATTCTTGCTATTGTGGTCGGACTCGGCGTCGCGTTCGGCATTTTTGCGGGCAACCTGGCGAGCACTTACAACGACAAGACGGACAAGATAACCAACGCATTCCCGTCTGGCGATCGCCCCAAGGCGTCGAAAACTGGCGCTAAGAACATCCTGCTGATGGGCTCGGACTCTCGGGGTGATTCGACGAGCATCGACAGCTCGTCTGCGTCTGACCAGCGGACCGACACGATAATGCTGGTGCACATTGATGCCGATCGGAAAACCGTTTGGACGATGTCGATCATGCGGGATCTATGGGTCAACATCCCTGGCCACGGTGAGCACAAGATCAACGCGGCGTTCGCCTACGGGGGTTCGGCGCTGACTGTGAAGACGATCGAGCAGCTGCTGGATGTCCGGATCGATCACGTTGCGATCATCGACTTCCAGGGCTTTGAGGGTATGACCGACGCTCTCGGCGGAGTGGACGTCGAGAGTCCCGCAGACTTCACCGCGCGAGGGCAGCACTTCACGAAGGGGAAGAACCACGTGAACGGTGACCAGGCGTTGAAGTTCGTTCGCGAACGCTACTCATTCGCGAACGGCGATTACACGCGTGTCGAGAACCAGCAGGCGTTCCTCCGAGCGATCGTCGACAAGACCATCAGCAAGGATACGCTGACGAGCCCCACAAAAATCACGAAGTTCGTCGGCGCGATGTCCCAATATCTCTCGGTGGACGACTCACTCACAGCGTCGGAGATCGCGAAGCTTGGCGTCAGCCTTCGTGGTGTTGGGAAGAGCGACGTGCGCTTCTTCACGATCCCGACGGGCGGGACCGGGACCTCGGCAGACGGGCAGTCGATCGTGCTGCAGAACCCGCTGGACATGCCCGTCCTTCGGTCGGCCCTGGCCTCAGACTCCCTCGACGACTTCGAGCCCGCGAGCAGCTGATCGGGGTGCAGCTGTGATGGGTGGCCCCACTTCTGGGTCGTCGAGATCAGGGCTCGTGTGCCAGGTCCGCCGGCACAGTCTGTAGCTTCGACGTGATGGCGTTTTCAGCAGTCGTTCCATGGAGCTCAGCAGCCATTGCCCGAGCTGGGAAACATGAACGCGTATCAATCCTGTGCGCGAAGCTGTAGACTCGGCGAAGTCGAGGATTACCCGCAAAACTCGATTCGGGCCGCTGAGGGAGCGGTCACCAGCGTTCGCTGGTCGTTCTTCGTGGCGGATTCGCCCCCGGAACCGATGCATTCAGCGGGCGAGGATCAGGGTGGCCACGATCGAGACCGGTTCGTACTCACGCGTCAACGCGGACGCTGACGACGCTGCGAAGAGCTTTGTCGGCGAAGCAGCGCCCCGATGGGCAGACAAGTACGCCCGACGCCTCGCGATCACGGACCCGATCGTTATCGCCGGCGCAGTGCTCTTGGCGGAGTGCTTTTGGGGGTTTGTGAACGTCGTCCCCGACGTCGGTTGGTTCCACTGGACGAGGGCCGCATCCCATCACAGCGTGGCGAGTGTCGTCTTGTTGATCGTCTGGACGATCTCACTGTCCGTGGCGGGCACCCGCGATCCGCGCGTCATCGGCTCCGGCTCGTTCGAGTACCGTCGTGTCCTCGAGACATCGGTCATGCTCTTCGGCCTCTTCGCGATCGTCGCGGTCGTTCTCGACCTCGAGCTCGGCCGGACCTTCGTCCTCACCGCCTTCCCACTTGGGTCGCTCGCGCTTCTTGGCAGCCGGTGGGCCTGGCGGCAGTGGCTCGGCAACCGCCGTCGTGTCGGCGCCTACGTTAGCCGAGCACTAGTGATCGGCAGCGCCGGGTCCGTCCAGCACATCGTCGACGAGATAACCCGGCAGCCCATTGCGGGTTACCGCCCCATCGCAGCGGCGGTTTCGGGTCGGACCGACGGCACCATCGGTCTGTCCCGGGTGCCGGTCGTCGGGAACGCCGACATCGACACGGTGCTTCGGGCGTTGAGTACCCTCGACGTGGACTGCGTGGTGCTCGCGAGCAGCGATGTTTGGACGCCGACTGCAACCCGCCGACTCGGCTGGGCGCTTGAGGAGACCGGCACCGAGCTGATTGTCGCTCCAGCACTCACCGACGTCGCTGGACCGCGGATGCACACCCGCCCGGTCGCGGGGTTGCCGTTGATCCACGTCGAGTCTCCCGTGTTCGGTGGTCGCAAGGCTCGGGCCAAGGCGTTCATCGACCGTGTCTCCGCCGCCGTCGCGATCGTCCTGCTGTCGCCGATCCTGATCGGCGTCGCCATCGCTGTCTCGACGACGTCGAAGGGCCCCGTCTTGTTCCGGCAGCCGCGCATCGGGCTCAACGGGCGCACGTTCACCATGTTCAAGTTCCGGTCGATGCGTGTCGACGCGGAAGACCTGCTCGAAGAACTGCGTGCGCAGCAGCGAGACGCCGGCAACAAGGTGCTCTTCAAGATGAAGAACGACCCGCGCGTGACCAAGGTCGGTGCGTTCCTCCGGCGCTACAGCCTCGACGAGTTGCCTCAGCTGTTCAATGTGCTGAACGGTTCCATGTCGCTCGTCGGACCCCGGCCGCCGCTCGCCGCCGAGGTGGAGTCGTACGAGGCGCACAACCATCGACGATTTTTGGTGCGTCCCGGCATCACGGGCCTGTGGCAGGTGAGCGGTCGCAGCGATCTGTCGTGGGAGGACTCGGTGCGCCTCGACCTGTATTACGTCGAGAACTGGTCGGTGTTCAATGACATCGTCCTCATCATGAAGACGATCCGAGCCGTGGTGCGGAGTTCCGGCGCGTACTAGCGACCAGTGCGGACAAGCAGCAGCCGGTTCTGCTGAGGCGTCAGCGCTGGCACGTCACGTTGGACAGCACCGACCCCTTGGTCGTCGCAATGTTTGTGCAGTCCACGACGTTTCCGGCCCCGCTACCGATGCGGATCGCCGTTGCCCCGGATGCCACTCCGATCGAGTTTCGCGCGAATAGGTTGTCTCGTCCGTAACCGACGACTTCCGTTTGACCGGCGAAGACCCCGTCCTCGCCGGGGCCGTTCACGGCGACGTTGTCGGTCACGAGGTAGTCGTTGCCTTTGACCGCCATGAGCGTCGTCACGGCGGTCAGGGAGCGCCCGTCGATCTTGTTGCCACGGATGATTCCGCCGCGAGTGCCCGGTTTCGCCTCGATGGGGTCCGCGCGAGTGCCCGATATGTCGTTCCCGATGACTTTCGTCGAGTTGCTCTGGTCGGGGTTGCAGTCGAATACAGCGCACCATTGCTTGGGAGATGTTCCGATGTAGACGCCTTCGCCGTACTCCGGCTCGACATTCCCCGTCGAGATGATGGTGTTAGCGACCACGACCGTGTTCGTCGAGTCGTATCGGATCTTGATCGCTTCCTCGCCGACGTAGCGGACGTAGAGATCAGCGACGCTCGCGTAGTCCGATGAACTCACGACCACGCCCTTGCGGAAGTTCGTGATCGCGAATCCTGCGACGTTGACGTGCCGGACGCCGTCGAGGAGGACGCCGTTCTTCGACTGCACGTTCCCGTTGTCGAGCACCGCCGTCCGTGGCCCGCAGATCCAAATGGGATCGGACGACGTGCCGCTCCGTGTGACTGTGATACCGCCCGTGTACCGTCCGGGCGCGAGTCGGATTGCTGTTCCCGGCACCGCCGCTGCGACCGCGCTGCGGAGCTCAGTGAGCGTTGAGACGAGTCGCGCGTTGGAAGGGCAGTCACTCGCGCGCGTTCTCGGTTCGACCGGGGTCGGCTGTGTAACCGAGGGGATCTTGCTCTTGACGGACGTGTTGCCGCTCGAGTCGACTGCTGCGACCGCGAACCGGTAGCTGGCTCCGTAGGTGAGACCTATGTCCTTGAATGACGTCGTGGTCAGGAGCGCCGTCCCGCTCACGAGTTCGAGCGAGTTCTGACCGAGCGCTCGGTAGACGCGGTACCCGACGACGTCGGCGGCCGAGCTCGCCGACCACTGGACGGTGACGCCGCTCTCGTCCGACTTGAGAACGACGTCCTTCGGTGGCGGTGGTGCCGCAGTGTCCACCACCCGGAACGCGTCGAGGGATATGTCGTTCCCCTTGGACGCGTTGCTGTGGGTGCCGAGTCGGACGATACGGATGGTGTGCTCACCATCACTCAGGCCGGTCTGCTCGAAGATCGTGCGCTGGAACTGCTGTTCCGCCGTGTAGAGGTCCACCGTCCGCGTCTGACGCCCGTCGATGAACACGTCCGCCCGGCCGAGCGCTGGCCCGGTTCTCCCAACCCAGGCGACGCCGTTGCCAACGAAGGTGAGGCTGGCCGAATCGCCTGCGGCCTTAGCGTTGGCGCTTGAGCCCCCGCTGTCGGTCGAACGGGTGACTGTCTCCCAGGTTCCGGTGCGGAGGATCGCGTCGTTGTCCTGCTCGTAGAGTCCGGACGGCACTGGAGCCGGCGCCGCGGCCTCGGCTGGTATATCGACGGTCGGCACCACGGGGACCGTCAGCAACATCAGACCGAGCGTTGCCGCTGTTTTCATCACGGTGTTCATGAGGCTCCTGGGTACGTGACGGCGCAGGGCGAATACCCATTCACCGTATCTAACCGAGTTCGTGCAGGCACGCGGACCCCCGTCGCTGGCCAGATCTCAGAACCGTCGGCGAGCGATCTTCCCAAGGTCCGTGAAGAAGCTCCGGTTGGTCAAGACCGTCCCCAGGCCGAAGACTACGACCGCGATGACCGCGTTGATCGCGACGAATAGGACGGGATGCTGCTCATCGAGCCGCGGTGTTGCGACGTTGACGAGGAGAGAGGCACCGACGGCGACGATCGACACCGCGAACGGTCTGAACCACTGGAGAAAGTACTTTCGCCAGTCGACGCCCACGTTGCGGTGCAACGTGATCAGACGGATCGGCCAGTAGACGTACTGCCGGAGCGTTACGGCCACGGCGACGGCGATCACGCCGAACGGGACGCTGATGAGTTCCAGCACAATGCCCAACACGCTCTGCCCGAGGGTGAGGCGGAACGCGGAACGCGCCCGACCGACGGCGATGAGCACAGAACGGTCGAAGTACGCAACGGCGTTCAGTGCGCCGAGGAAGCACAGGATCTGCATGATCGGAACGCTCGCCGTCCACTGCTCACCGAACACGAAAGGCAAGATGACCGGCGCTGTCATCGCGGCGAACGCGAAGACCGGAATGGCCGCGGTGCTGCTCAGGCTGGTCAGCTTGTAGAACCACGTGAGGAGCCGCGGACGGTCGTCCTGCAACCGGGAGAATGTTGTCAAGCTGACACCGGAGAAGACCGAGGAGAAGAGCTCGACCATGATTGAGACGACGCGCATGGCGAGGAAGTAGTATCCGAGCGCCTGCGGGCTGAGGAACGCTCCGATGAGGAGACGGTCGGCCTGCGAGTTCAGGAGCCCCACCAGTTCCATGCCGATGATGCTGCCACCGACCGCCCAAAGGTCCCGGAGGACCCCGCGATCGAACTCGAACGTCGGTTTCCAGCGGCTTGCGACCCACAGCGTCACCAGGCCGACGGTCGCCGTGACCAGAGTCTGGATAACCAGCGCCCACACACCGGCACCGAGGAACGCGCTGGCGATCGCGGCGCCGCCACCGGCCACCGTCCCACTGAAGCGCCGAATCGCGAGCTCCCGAAATCGGAACTCCCGTTCGAGCAACGCGGCGGGTGTCGAAGCGAGCGCGTTCAGCAAGAGGCCCACAGCCATGAGCTGGATCACGCCCGGGAGCGCACCGGACCCGCCGAAGATCATCGACAAGAGGGGCGCACTGGCGACCATGACAACGGTCATGACCAGCGCGGATCCCACGGATGTCCAAAACGCCGTGCTCGAGTGGACCGTTGCCAGCTGTGCTCGCTGAACCAGTGCCCGACCGAACCCCTGGTCGACGAAGACGGTCGCGAACGCCATGAAGCCCGTCGCGATGGCGACGAGTCCGAAGTCTGCGGGGGATAACAGACGTCCGAGCACGGCGAGGACTAGGAGCCCCGTGAGTCGGTTGCTCCACTTGTCGGCGGCGACCCAACCTGCGCCACGCACAGCGCGGCTGCGGAACGCGCGATCGTCGGTCATGCGTCGACCGCCCGACGGTGCAGCGGCTGGCGCAGATCGAGCGACGGCGCCGGTACCGGCGCTGTCGCCGGACTGGGCGAACGCCATGCGAGCATCAGTGCGAACCCGCCGAGCACGAGCGCGGGACGGCTCGACTCCAAGACGTTGAAGAAGCCGATGGCGACCGCGTAGGCGACGAGCACGCCTAGACCCGCGTACGCGCCACGACGAACTGCACGCACGGCACCACAGATCAAGAGCAGAGCAACGAGCATCAGCCCGGGTATGCCCACACTGATGAGCAATTGAAGGTAGCCGTTCTCGATAATCACGCCCTTGACGTTGAACGGTGCGGCCGCCATCAGCGCTGTGCCCGGACCTGCCCCGAGCCAGTGATGTGCGCTCGCCGCTTGTTCCGCGATGTCGAGCAGGAGATTGCGCGCCTCCGTCGAGCCGGCCGCCTCGTTGGAGTCGAGGCGGTCGCGGAAGGTCGACACCTGCGTGAGTGCGATGGTTGCGCCGACGATCAGCACGGACAGCGAGATACGGGTCGACGTGCCGAGCCGTGACTTGAAGAGCAGGTTCGGGACGATGATCGCAGCAGCCGCGACCACGATCGCGCCGAGGCTGCTCCGGGAGACGGTGAGGAGGACCCCGACCATGTTCACACCCGCCAGCAAGAGGTAACGATTGCCGCCGCCTTCGAAGCGCCTCCCGAAGGCCAAACCGAACGACATGGCGAAGAAGAGGCCTGCGTGGAGTGGGTGGCCGAGTGTCCCCGCTGCTCGGTACACAGACCAGTGTTGGACGTCAGGGATGGCGAACGCTGCGTAGACCGGATCGAGGAATACGTTGCGACCGAAGGCGAACTCGACGAGGCACATCGCGGCCATGAGCGCTGAAGACCACAGGAAGGTCGTCCCGAGCATGGAGATTGCGCGGTCAGTTGTGCGGACGAGCATCGGGGCGAGGAACAGGACGATGAAGTCCAACGCCCAGGCCGTCATGGTGGCCTCGTGGCTGTTGAGGATCAGCGAGATGATGACCCAGATCGATGTCCCGATAACCAGGAACACCGGTACCGCACCGGCTGCGTCCCGCCGGGCGGCACCCGTCCGGCTGCCCAGTTGCGCACGCACAAACCAGACGGCGAGCACGGCGAAGGACGGCGTGATCGTGTTGGCGAAGTCGTTCGTCGCGAGGACGACGCGCGGCACCACCAAGTAGAGAACGAGAGCAGTCGCTGGCAAGGCATCGACCGGCAGGGCGAGCATGACCGCGACCGCGCACGCTGCCAGAACCAGCACCACGGTCGTCGTGGACCCGATCCGATCGGAGAGGGCGACGACGCCCGCAGCGGCGACGAACGACGCCGCCACCCAGAGCGCCGTAGTGGTGATCCGAGGAAGACGGATCTTCACGACCGTGCCTTCGCCTCGAGCCGGAGACCGGGCAGCGCACGTACGGACTCCAGGGCCAGCGAGCTCAGCTGCTCAGCGAACGCGACCTCCCGTCGTGCCGGCTGTGACTGGAACTTTCGGAGCTGACGCGAACCCAGCCGACGAAGGACCTGGTATTGCACCTCGCGGAAGAACGGACGTCGAAGCAACGGCCTGAGGACTCCCGTGTAGTGACGGACGTGGTCAGCTAGCTCCGGCTCGTAGGTGTTGTTCCAAGCCTGGTCCATTACGGTGACGCCACCGTGGACGCGCTCGACGTGGATGACGTTCCCGTTCTCGTACTTCAAACTCGCTCGGTCCTCGGCCGGGATCGAGGTCGTGATGCTCTCGAGTACTCGTGAGAAGAACTGGCGCGATCCGTGCGAGTTCTTAGCAAACATCACACCGGAGTTGACGCGACCGCTGCGTCCGTGCGCCATGAAGACGTCTCCACTGACAGGTTCGAGCGACTCGCGGAAGTCAGGCGCGCCGACGCGGACCTCGCAATCCGCATCGATGTAGGCGACCCAGTCGTAGCCCGACTCCAGCGCCTGCAGCATCAGCGGTATCTTCAGCCAGGCGCTGAGCGCAGTGTCGTGTACTCGGCTGGGACGGTTGACGACGACGAACTCAGCGCCCAGCGTCCGGGAGTACTCGCGCTGCGACGCGATGCACTGGAGGAACGCCGTCCCGTAGCCGTTCTGGGCGATGGTGAAGATTAGCGCGCTCATCGTGTTCCTCTCGCTGCGTCCGTCTCCCGTCGCCGTCGTTGTTTGACGGCGCGGAAGTAGGTCTCGCGGTACTGCTGTGCAATGGCTGGCCAGGATCGGTTCGACAGGTCCGGGCCCGTGGTGTCCTGGTCGAGGAGCTCCGCCGCGCGGCGGAGCGCGTCCTCGAGCTGTGTCGAAGAGAGCGGTGCCCGGTATCGGTGGACCCAGCGTTCTCCGACCTCGGCGGCGATCTCGTCGGCTGTCGAGGACGCCGGCACCAAGACAGGACGCCCGAGCGACAGCGCGACGAACACCGCGCCGGAGTTGTGCATCTCCTCGTACGGGAGCGCGACCAGGGTGGATTCGTTGACCTCCCTCGCCAGGTCCTCGTCGGCGATGAAGCGCAGGTCGAGGGAGACCCGGGGATCGTCCTCAGCGACTCGCCGCAACTCCTGCTCCAGGGTGGGCTCCTTCACACTCCCCGTCACGCGGAGCCGGGCGTCCGGTGCCGTGACCCTGCCGAACTGTGCGACGAGCTGCGGGACAGCCTTGTAGCGGCGTACATGACCGAAGAAGAGCACACGTCCGGGTCGCGGACCGGTCGGTTGGACGAGGGTGCGAAAAGCGTTGAAATCGCCGTGCGGTATGTCAACGACGTCACCGACCTGCGGCGCGGGCGTCTGCTTGTTGAGGCGCACGGAGACGGTCGTGAGGCGATCGAGCAGGCCGAGCAGCATCCGCTCGAGGCGCGAACCCTGTTCGTGGGGGGTGACATTGTGGAGTGTCCGGACAACAGGTGTCCGGGTCATCGCGAGGCGTGCGAGCAACACCGGGAACAGGACGGTCTGCAGCCCGCGTTTGACCGGATGCGCATTGCGGATCCAGTACTCCGGCCAGTGCATGTGCAGAAGGTCGTAGCGCCCCAGGATGGCTCTCGGCCAGTTGAAGTAGCGGTAGTGGACGTCGGTAGGAGCGTGTCGCTCCAATTCGCTCGTGTAGTCGATGCCAGCGCTTGGTCGGCTCACTGATTGCAGGACGACCAGCGACGGCGCACCCTTCCGGGACCGTGCAGCGTCGATCATGCGGCAGAGCCCGTTTCCCCGGAGGCAACCGTCCGCATCAGCAGCTCTGTACGTGCGCGCCAGGAGTGTGATTGCCGGACACGCTCACGCCGCTCTGCCATCTCCTCGGCTGTGGACCGGTCAAGGTCCGCGAGGGCCGAACGAAGTGCGCCCTCGAGCCCGGAGCGCTCTTCGAACGTGTGGAGCGACGCACCGCTCGCAGCGAGCGCGGTGGCGTCGGCCGACGGCGTGCAGACAACGATCAGTCCGAGGGCGGCGTACTCGTACAGCTTGAGGGGTGAGTGGTACATGCTGGCGCTCGACGAGCGTCGGTGTCCCGCGAAACCGAGGTCCCAGGAGCGCATCCTCTGAAGCGCGTCCTCGTGCGGCAGCCGGCCGAGGAACGTCACAGAACCCGTCCATCCTCGGTCCGTGACCATCCGCTCGAGACGAGCCAGGTCGCCGCCCTCCCCGACGATCTCGACCGCGATGCGTCGTCCGTCGGTGCGCGCGCGTCGCACGTCCTGCACCGCCTCGAGGAACTCGTCGAGGTGCTGCCAAGCGACCACGGACCCCACGAAGCCGATGGTCACTCTGTCCGACGAGCGCTCCACACGCACTGCGTCAAAGAACGCATCGCTCACGCCATTCGGGACGACGAGCACCTTCGACGGGGCGATGCCGGCATGCTGGACGAGTTCCGTCTTGAGCGCTGTGCTCACTGCCACGACGAGGTCCGCGCGGCGGAGCACGTGACGCTCGAGTGCGGTCGCGAGGCGTTCGGCGCGGAGGACCTTCCGGTCCTGGGCGGTCTCACGGGAGAGAACGCCGTTCGCTTCGACGATACGCACTGCGCGGCGTTTGAACCGGTGGAAGCTCGACAGCGATTGGAGTACTGCCACCCGCTCGTAAATGACGGACGGTGCCGGGGCGGTGGCGCTTAAGGCGAAGACGCACATGCCAGACCAGATCGCTGCGCCGACGCGGACGACGTCCGCCGCATGGATCTTCCACCCCGCAGCGCCGACATAGTCGGATTGCTGAACGCGTGCGAACCTCGAAAGGAAAGGAAGGTCCGATGCCAGTACCGTCCGTACACGCGTGCCGGACTGGCGCAGCGCCTCGACGAACGCGACGATGTGCGTTCTCGGCCCGGGCGTGGTGCTCTCCGGGCCGATCGAGATTCTGAACCCTCCGACCAGATAATCGACGGACTGTCGGCCAGCCTCGTTCATGCCGTCGCCCCGTGCTCCGTCGGACGGGTAGCCAACGAAGATGCCCCGATGATCGCCTCAGCGGTTACCTCGGCAGGGCGGAGGACGGTGCCGACGCCGAGATCGCGAATCAGATCCGCGATCTCGAACTGGTGGTCGTCGACGTGCTCGCCAGCGGCTTTGCTCCTCGGGACGACGATCGGATGGACGCCCGACTCAAGCAGCTGGAGGATCGTCCCGACTCCGGAGTGGGTGATGACGACGTCGGCGCTCTCGACGGCTTCCGCGAACGCAGCAGCACTCATCTCTCTGTGGACCTGTCCGGGGAGGCCGTCACGGTGCGTGCTTCCGAGCTGCCAGACCGTCCGCCCGTCTGCGAGGCCGCTCGCCAGGACGGCATCCACGGCCGCATCGAAGCGGTACTTCGCGATCGTTCCGAGCGTCACGAAGAGCCTTGGACGCTCGACGCGCGCCCGATTCTCGATGGTGCTGAACTCGGAGAGGACACTTGGAAATTTCTTCCACCGCTTGTCCGACCAGCCATCGTGTTGCGTGAAGAGCGAAGCCGAGCGGAGGAACTGCAGGATCCGACCGGACAGGGATGGCCCCTTCACCCGGGAGACGCTCTCGACGTAGGTCGTCGGTACGGACGCCCGCTTGGCAGATGGCAGCACCGCGACTGCGAGTGCGGCGCCGGTACTGACTGCACCATCGAACTGCTCCCGCGACAGCAGTCGGCGGATTTCTCGGACCGCGCGGATTGCGTTCCGAGCGTCCCGTGGGGCAATGTAGGGGACGAACACGACATTCTTTCCGGCGAGGAGCGACTCACTCTGCGGCGTCCGGAACGTGACCCACACCGAGTCTTCAGAGGGGTCGAAATGATGCGCGATACGCACGAGTTGTGCGAGGTGGCCGCCCGTGGAAGCGGCAAAGAGCATTCGGCGCGGCATCAGCGTTCCTTCCAGGCGAAAAGGTCCGTCGGGAACGCGTCCAGCAGGGCGTCCGGTTCCCAACGCAGCGGTTCGTGAGGACCGCGGCGGATCGCGGTCTCGACGTCCTGGTGGGCGAGAACGGTCCCTCGATTTGTGCCGAAGAAGTAGTCCTCGTACTTGAAGAGCGGCTCGTGCGGCGATCGCACGAGTGCAGCAGGAATGCCGAATGCGTCGGCGACGACGATGCCGTGCAGCGACGAGGCGACGACCAACTCGCTCTGGAGCACCCGCGCGATCACCTCCGCGATCGGTCGACGTGGGTCGACGACGCGCGGATCCGAGCGGTCGTAGCGTCGCATGTCGTTGAGGTTCGGGATGATCGTCACCGGTGTCGAACGTCCAGCTCGAGCGTCCAGCCAGTCGTCCCGATCCCACAGGACCGACACGAGTAATCCCGGGTCGCCGAACACCTCCGGGGTCGTAATCCCCATCTCGAGCAGCCGCTCACGGGTACGCGGGCCGCGCACGGCACGGACGTCGAGGTGCTCGAACGTGTGCGCTGACGAATCGACCTTGCCGTTGATCCCGGTGCCCCAGATCGTCGCTCCGTCCTCAGCGAAGTGCATGATCGATCCGATTGAGAGTAGATCGTGTCGCGGTGACGTGTTCGGTTGAATTCCGGACCTGTCCAACATCTTCGCGACGATGATCGGGCCGAGCAGGTCACCGAAGTTCCTGACTTGCCGCCGGATGGGGATGAGCTTGCCAACCCGCCCACCGATGACTGGTCGTCTCGGGTTCCAGTGCACGACCGTGCCTGCGCGGGCGCTCATGAGGCGCCCCGCTTTCGCTGCAGTACGTTCGCAGCGCTCTGTACCTTTTTGCTCCGCTGCACGCGGGCCACGTACCCCTGCAGGGAGATGCCGAACTTCCGGCTGAGCCTCGGGGCTGGGGGGAGGGAGTCCCAATGAACATCGAACCGGTCGGACCGGTCGTCGAGCATCGGCAGGCCGACATGCGTCTGGACGGTGTTCCCGGCGTGCATGGCGCGCAGCCACGTCGGAGCGTGCTGGACGTTCACGATACGCTCGGTCTTGCGCACGAGATGGTGCTGCTGGATGAAGACAGATGCGAACGGGGTGCCGTCCGGTCGAGGCTCCTCGATCAGGGACATAAACGGGTTCGACTGCCAGTAGCCGCGGAACAGCGCGCCGTTTGAGCTCCGGAGTCCGCGGGGGAAGTTCAGGAACGTGCGGTTGGGCAGCGCGGCGTGACGCTGGACCGTCGCCACGTAATCGCGGGACATGGCGTCGTCGTTGTCGATTCGTGTGGTGACGAGACGCCGCTCGTCGGTGTACCCGCGTTCCTGGAGGACACGGCCCAGGGTCGCATTCCGCATATCCGTGACCCAGAGCGGATCGAGCACGTCGCCGAACCGCTCCGACATGTGGTCCTTGAACCAGGAGGGGCTTTCTGCGTCACAGAACACGAGCCACCGGAACTCGCGACTGTCCTGGCTCCTGATCGACGGGACCGTGAACCGCTCGAACTCGATGAGTCTCTGCCGCAACCAGTCGTCCTCGAGTCGCTTGGCTGCCGCGCCGTGGTCAGCGCTCATTAGGATGTTGAACTTCGTCAACACGAGGTGGTTGACGGCGCTCATGCGTGCGTCACCGTGGCGACGTCCTCTCCGCTCCACACCCAGTCTGTGGCCTCGGCCGTCGACAGGGCGATGGTCTGCGCGTCGCAGGTCTCCGCCGCGGTCGCGAGTGCAGCCATCGTCTCGGTCCGGACAAGTGAGCATGTCTCGCCGTCCGACACGAGCGCCAGCGTGCCCTCGTCGGACAGTGCGACGACCGTGCCGGGCGACTGCACGGCGGACCACGCGGCGCCAGCATCAGCGGTCACGGTGAGTGTGCCGTCGGAGCAGAGCACCGTGGCGGCCGTGGCGCTCGCGGCGCCGAGCGCTACGACATCCTGGCACGGGGCGACGGTCCTGTTCTGAGGCGTGTGTACACCCGCCCTGTCCTGCGTGAGATACCAGGTCGTCGGCGCGGAACTGGTCCGGTCGGCGAACTCCGCGCCGCCCGAGTACGTGATCGCGAGTGCCGGTTCGCACGAGCCGAGCTGCTGACCGACGACGAGTACCTCATCAGCGCTGGTGGCGGCGATCCTGGTAATGGACGCCATGCCGGGGACGGGGTGCGACGTCCAGGTCTTCCCGGCGTCCACGGAGCGCTGTGCGATGGCAGGCGCAGTGGCACCGGCTCCGCACGTGGCGGAGTCACTTCGCCAGGCGGTAGTGGCCGACACCGCGCTGATGACTCGAGCCGATGGGGCCGGACCGGCTCCTGCTTCGCCCGCGTCGGCGGATGCCGATGGCGTCGGGGAGGGCGTCGAAGGACCTTCGCTCGCCGTCGGTGTGAGAGCCGCAGCATTCGTCGTCCCTGCCGACGAGTCTCGCCCGTCCATCAGGACGTAGCCCACCAGCGCGACGTCAGCGACGAGGAAGGCTGCGATCCCAGCGATCGCCAAAGGACGGCGGCTCTTCCGCGAGCGGGCGCTCCGGAAACGTTCAGTGCGGTTCGTGCCGCGGACTTGCTTCATCGAGCAGTCTCCATAGCGATGCTGGTCGCGCGTCCGATGACCCGGATTACGATGTCCGCGGCAGGCACGAGCTGGCGCGCGCTCGCGTCGTACACGCTGTCGGAGCGGCGATAGGGGTCGACGACGTCGTCTTCGTTCGGGTCGTCGGGCACAGCAACACGCCCGCGTCGACCTGCGACGAGCGCGACCAGCGCGCGCAGCCGCTCCGCGGTGGCGGTCACCGGGAGCCGGGCGATGTCGATGAGCTCGTCGTCGGTCAATCCGCCGGCGAGGCGGGCGAACTCGCGCAGGGTGAACGTGTATCGGCTCGCGCGAGGGTGCATCGACACCACAGCACGACGGTGTTCCCGCGCCATCGCGAGGACCAGCGATGCTTCGGTCACCTGGGACTCGAAGAGGAAACGCGCGCGGTGCGCGGCCGGATCGCCGCCGTAGGCGCGGCTCATGGCCTCGGCCTGGGGCGGCATGCGATCACCATCCGATGCCATCGTGCCGGCACTGCCGAACACGAGGCCGGGGAGGTCCGCCAGTCCGGCACGGAGGTACTGCTCAGCGAACGGCGAGCGGCAGATGTTGCCGGTGCAGACGGTCAGGATTGCGAAGGGGAGCGGCGGTTCGGGTCGGAGCGCCACGTTCAACGATTCCTGGATGCGGTGGGACGGTGTGTCTGTTCGTGGAGGCTCTCCCCGAGATCCAGGCGGTCTGGATCTGCGCCGTAGTACGCGCCGTAGTTGCCGTAGCCGTAGGCGTCCGGTCCCTTGGCTGGGGTCATGGTGAGGATCACGCCGAGGAGCGTCGAGCCGATCCCCTGCAGGTTGCGCGTCGCACCCGTGAGCTCGTTCTTCTTGGTACGGCCCGCCGCGGCGACGACGATCGCGCCGCCGGTGTACTTGGAGATCACCGCTGCGTCCGTGACCGGCAGGAGCGGCGGTGCGTCGATCAACACGTAGTCGAAGGATTTCGTCAATGCCTCGATTACGCCAACCATCGCACGCGAACCGAGCAGCTCGCTCGGATTCGGAGGGATACGTCCCGCGGGGAGCACGTAGAGAGAACCACGGCCCCACGGTTGGAGGACGTCCTCGATGTCGGCCCGCCCGATGAGCACGTCCGTCAGACCGACGACACCTTCGAGTCCCATTGTCTCCGCCAGCCGTGGCAAACGGAGATCACCGTCGACGACGACTACGGAAGCGCCGGTCTCCGAGATCGCGATGGCGAGGTTCGAGGTCGTGGTGGTCTTTCCCTCTCCGGGAAGAGATGACGTGACGACAAAGCATCGGTGGTCGGAGTCGAAGTTGACAAACTGTAGGTTCGTCCGAAGCGAGCGGAACGCCTCCGCACGAGGACTCCGCGGGTCTGTGCTTACGACTAGCGGTCGGACCTTCGCCTCGGGGTTGAACCCGATCTGCCCCAGGACTGGCGTGGTGACGAGTGCCTCGACGTCGTGGCGGGAGTGGATGCGGGTGTCGAGCGTGGAGCGGAGCACCGCTGCAGCCAGGCCGATCGCGAGCCCGACGAGAAAGCCAAGGGCGATGTTGAGGGTCGTGCGCGGCGATGAGGGGCTCGCTGGGGCGTTGGCCGGTTCGATCGTCTCGATCTTCACGAGGCTCGGTCCACCTTCGTCGGGGCGCTCGAGCTGGTTCACGACCACGTCAGCGAAACTCGCCCCCACGGCGTTCGCGATCGCCGCTGCCTGCGTGGCGTCGTCATCCTGGACAGAGATGTTCATCAGGACGGTGTTTGTCGGTGATTCGGCTGAGACCTGCGAAGCCAGCTGTGCAGACGTCACGTCAAGGTCGAGTTTTTCGACGACCGGCTGCAGCACTCTCGCACTCGTGACCACGTCGACGTAGGAGCGCACCTTCTGCTGCGCGGCGCTGGATCCCTGAACGAGGTCACCCGCGGTCGCGCCGTCCGATGACTGCACAGATACGAAGAGCTGCGTCGACGCCTGGTACTTCGGTGTCGCGAGGAGCGAGTACAGCGCCCCAGCCGCGACCCCCGCAAGCATGACCGCGACGATGAGGATCCACCCCTTGCGGATGATCCGGATGTAGTCGCGCAGCTCCAATGGCTCCCCTTCGTCGCATGGCTTCTCGTGGCAAGGAGGCCACTGAGGCGGACCCGGCGCGCGGTGATGAACCCTCAAATGCAGCTGAGCCACACTCAGTCTGTCATACCGATCAGAATCGTGCGTCACGCCCGGCGTGGGTGCCAACCCGACGAGACTGCGGGCTACCGAGGATGAGTGTCGCCGATCGCGGCGGCTAGGATGACACTCGCGATCAGCAGCGTGCTGCTCTCGTATAGTGCAAATTTGACATAAGAGACCGCTATCAGCGGTCGAACGAGGACGGCCGGACCGTCAGTGTCGTGACGGTCCGGCCGGAGCTCCGGGCGGACGGTGCTCGATGTGAGCGTAGTCCGGGGGAGTGTGCTGCGGTTTAGTGTGCGGCGTTGTACGCGTCGCGCACAGCCTGGCTGATCCGGCCGCGGCTGGATACCTCGTGTCCGTTCGCGTTGGCCCACTTGCGGATCTTCGCGAGCTCGTCAGAGTTCCCGCGCTTTGCGGTGGTGCCGCCGCTGGTGCGGTTCTGGCGGCCGCTGACTTTCCGTGCGGCGGCGACGTAGTCGGAGAACGCTTCGCGCAGTGCGTCAGCGTTGTCGTCGGAGAGGTCGATCTCGTAGTGGTTCCCATCGAATGAGAAGGACACGGTGCGACCTGTGCCTTCGTCAATGGTGTCGCCGGTCAGGTCATCGATCAGGTGTGTGGTCACTTTCTGCGCCATAGGAACGCCGCCTTTCAGTCGTGGTGTGCAGTTCTACTGTGGCATACAAGTTGCTCCGATACTCATGCGCCATGACGGCAGCGGTGGATGGTGCACTCCCAGTGCGGAATGAAAGTGATGACCGAGAGCACGCCGACCCCGTCCGGGTACGCCGCCGCCCTCGCCGAGCTGAAGCAGCAGGTGAGGAATGCGCGATTCCGTGCGCAGCGGCGGGCGAACACGGAACTGGTGCGCCCGTACTGGGGGAATTGGCGCCACAATCCTGCAACGGCAGGAGGCGGAAGGGCGGGGAAGTAACGTCATCGGCCTGCTCGCGACGGATCTTCGAGCCGAGTTCCCCGACATGAAGGGTTTCTCCCACGCGAACCTGTTCTACATGCGCCGGTTCGCGGGGGAGTGGGCGGCGGATGCGATCGTCCAACAGGCTGTTGGACGACTGCTGTGGGGCCACATCACGGTGCGCCTGGACCGTCTCGACGATCACGACCTTCGCGACCGGTACGCCCACGAGGCAGCGACGCTCGGTTGGTACGGAACGTCCTCGAGCACCAAATCAAGACCAATGCCCACACCCGGTCGCAGGCCGCACTATCGAACTTCCGCGCAACACTGCCCGAAGGGGGGCAGCAGCTGACCAAAGACCCGTACGTGCTGGACCTCCTCGCCCTCGCCCTCGACAGCGACGCAAAGGAACGCCACCCCGCGCAATCCCTCGTCGACGGGATCGTAGACACGCTCCACGATCTCGGCGAGGGGTTCGCGTTCGTCGGCAGACAGGTGCACTTCGAGGTCGATAGCGACGACTTCTCGCAGCGACACCTGGTGGGTAGAGCTCCCGGACGTGCAACTCCCGCACTCCTGGAGCTACAGCGGCCCAAGCGTTTCTCAACGCGCCAAACAATCACTCTTGAGTCCCCATCTGCCTTCAGCACAGGAAACATGCGGCGTTCCCGCAGCAATGTAGGTCAGCATGACAACGACTATTTCGACCAGAGTAGGGAGCTGCCGTGGTACCAACCGTTCGACCTGCATCTATGAAAGAGCTTCCTGATGCTGCAGCCGTTCTGGCGGAAGCGTTTCTCGAGGATCCGGTGATGCGAGAGATTCGTCCTCCTCGTTCACACGTCGCGCGGACGGCCGAACTGAGCAAGCTGTTCCTAACCCTTATCCGAACAATTCCGCCGCGCTATCGCGCAGTCGATGTCGCGACACTCGGCGACACCGTCGTCGGGGCGGCGTTCTGGGAATCGCCGAAGCCTCATCCGGGAGGGACTATCAGCTTCGTCCGGCAGATTCCGGCGCTGCTTGGTGTGCTTGGAGCGCGCGGAGCGGTCCGTGCAGCGCAACACCTTCAGCACCTGCAATCCGCACGTCCCGCAGCGCCACACTGGTACCTGGCCGAGATCGGCGTATCGGCCTCCGCGCGCGGTACGGGCGTCGGGGGCGCATTGTTGACCCATGCGCTCGAACGAGTCGACAAGGCACGTTCCGGGGCATACCTCGAGTCCTCAACGCCGCAGAACCGACGTCTCTACCGCCGACACGGCTTCCTCGACGGGGCACCGCTGACCGGTTTCACATCGGCAGCACCGGTCAGCATGTGGCGGCCTGCAGCGGACTGATCGCTCACAGCAGCGCACGCACACTAAGGCATATCTGTCACAAATCGATGTCGGTCGCGACACTCGAACACTACGGGGCAACGCTCGAGGCGGTCGAACCGCACGGAGCCGTCCGGGTGCGGCCGATAGCCGCGCCCGGACCGCCCCTATCTGTCAGCGGCGAAACCTCCGCCGACCACGGCGGAGGTTTTCTTGTATGAGCACCCCAACGCCCCTGACCATCACCCCCGCCGACGAACGGCACCGCTCTCAGCTCGAACAGCTCTGGACCATGTTCCGGCACAAGATGAGCTCGTTCACCGGGGCCCTCCCCGACGAACACGGCCGCTTCCGCCAAGAACGCCTCGATGCCGGCCTCTCGGAACCGGGCTGGTCGGCTCACATCTTCCACCTGGGATCGCACCCGGTCGGGCTTGCGGTCCTCCGCGGACTCGACGGCGAGGAGCACGTCATCAGTAGCTTCTTCATCGCGCACGGAGCGCGACGCGCTCGCATCGGACGCGCCGCTGTGAGGGAACTGACCGCGGCGCACCCGGGGAGGTGGGCGGTGGCCTACCAGGACCGCAACGAAGTAGCAGCGAAGTTCTGGCGCACGGTCGCGACCGAACTCGACCAGTCATGCACGTTCGAACATCGCAGGGTCCCGGGACGCCCGGATCTGCCTGCCGACTCCTGGGCCCGATTCAGTGTCCGCTAACCGATCGGCTAACGGGCGTCGCCGTAGGCCACGGTGCACGCGAGCACGGCAGCCTTGATGCTCGCCGCTTCCTCCGCGTAGTGGTTGATCAGTAGCCCGTGCATGCCAGCGGAGCGCGCGCCAGCGAGGTCGTGCGCCGCGCTGTCGCCGACGAAGAGGCAGTCGGAGGCGTCGACTCCGAGCTCCTGCGCCAAGGCCAGGAACGCCCGTTCATCCGGTTTCTGGAAGCCGATGCGTTCGGAGACACAGACCGCGTCGAATGCACCGTCGAGACCAGTGTGCGCGAGCTTGTCGAGCTGTTGCGCCTCGGCGCCGTTGGTGAGCAAGCCCAGGCGATATCCCTGCCCACGTAGCTCTTGCAGCATCGACAGGCTCTCGGGGAACGCCCGCCAAGACACACGATATGAGCTCAAGTAGGCGTCGAACAACAAGTCCAAGTCGCGCCGATCCGACGGCGGTTGGTACCCCAGCGCTGACAACACGGTGCGAAGGCGCTCCCGTCGTTGCTCCTGGAAGCTGATCTGCCCGGACCGCCATCGCTCGAACTGGGCGTCCTCGGCGGCGAACCACGAGTCCAGCGCAGACTCGGTCGCGGCGAGCCCCAGGCTCTTGAGGAAGTGGGTAGCGCCGGCTCGCGCTGATCCCCTGTGATCGAACAGGGTCCCATCCAGGTCGAAGCAGACTGCTCGCAATTCCCCCACCCGCTCAGACTAGAACGGGCGTCGTCCGGTAGGCGATCGGCGGTTTCAAGGGGTCGTTGCAACGGGTGGTTGTTTCGGGTCCGACAGTAGCTGCTTGAATGCTTCCGCTGGCGTGCGGTAGTCGAGGGTCTTCGGGGGTCCCGTTGAGCTCAGCAGCAAAGTCGAGAAGCTGTGCCGCGCTGTGGAGCTTGAGAAGGGTGAGGCGGCCACCAAGGAGCGCCGGCGAGGGACCGGTATTCGGTGCTTTGACGCTGCCATCGTCGCCCCGTGCCTGGCGTTGGCGACGCGGGGAGCGCTAGCCTCCATCACGATGGAACCAACGAACTTCAGGCCGGTCCTCGGAGCGGAGTATTGGTCGGGCTTGCCACTCGTCTTTCGGTCGAACACCCCGCCAGGCGCTGCACGCGAGGACTATCTGGTCCCTGACTTTGGCCTGACGGTCATCGACCTCCGCACTCCGGCGGAGGCACAGGCAAACCCGCATGCACTGCGCGGGCGCGAGGGCTACCGGAATCTTCCGCTGCACAGCGCGCAGCAGGCACGCCCGGCCTCGCCAGTGTATGAACTCGACGAGCTCTACCGCTTCTGGCTGGCACAGGACGAGGTGAACCTCGCACGCATCTTTGACGCCTGCGCGGGCGACTCCGACACCACGCTGGTCTGCTGCTCAGCTGGAAAGGATCGCACCGGCATCATCGTCGCCATTCTGTCCCGCCTATGGGGAGCATCTGACTCCGACCTTGCACGCGACTACGCACTCAGCGGTGTGAACATGCGAGTTGCCTTCGAGGCAGAGTTGGCTGCTTCGATGAACCCGGATCAGACACGGCGGATGATTAGCGCCGACCCCGCTGCGATCCTTCGGGTGATCCACGGACTCGAAGCTGCGCACGGGACCATCGCGGGGTATCTGCGGCGTATCGGAGTGGCCGAGAGCCGGCTGGAGATTCTTCGAGGGCTCGCCAGCTGATCGGTGGAACTATCGGCCTCCAGGCACATGGGTCCGGTAGCGGATTGGCTACTTCAAGGGCTCGTTGCAACGGGTGGTTGTTTCGAGGCCGAGAGTAGCTGCTCGAATGCTTCTGCCGGGGTGCGGTAGCCGAGCGTTTTGCGGGGTCGTCCGTTGAGTTCACCAGCAACTTCGCGGAGCCGTTCCGGGCTGTGGATGCTGAGGTCGGTGGACTTCGGGAAGTATTGCCGGAGCAGGCCGTTGGTGTTCTCGTTCGAGCCGCGCTGCCACGGCTTGTGGGGGTCGCAGAAGTAGATCGCGAGGTCAGTGGCGAGGGTGATGTCTTTGTGCCGGGCAAGCTCCGTGCCCTGATCCCAGGTCAACGACCGACGCAGATGCTCCGGCAGGCTCTGAATGGTGGGGATCATCGCGTCGCGGACCGCGTCGGCGCTGTGCCCATCAGGCAGGTGCAGCAGCATCACGTACCGGGTGGTGCGTTCGACGAGGGTGCCGATCGCGCTTCTGGCGTTGATACCGACGATGAGGTCCCCTTCCCAGTGGCCGGGAATGGCACGGTCGTCGGCCTCGGCAGGGCGTTCGCTGATCAGGATCATGTCGCGGATCTTCGACCAAGACGTCCGTCTGGGCTCGCCCCGGTGGCGGCGGAGTGCGCGGCCGGTGCGGAGGTGTTTGTGCAGGTCAGCGCGCAGGTGCCCGCGACCCTGGACGAACAGGGACTGGTAGATCGTCTCGTGCGACACGTGCATCTCCGACCGGCCAGGGAACGTCCGGGTCAGGTCATCACGGATCTGCTCCGGGGACCAGTTCCGCACCAACCGCAGCTCGACCTGCAGGGCGAGCTCGACCCGGTCCAGCTTCCGCGGTTTCGGGCGCCGCGCACGAGCCCGGCACTGCTTCTCGGCGGAGTACGGCCGGTAGGTTCGACCAGGCGCGGAGTTCCTCGTCAACTCACGGCTGATCGTCGATGGCGCCCTACCGAGGGCTTTCGCGATCGCACGCACGCCCTCACCTCCGAGGCGCAGGTCCGCGATCTGGAGCCGCTCTTCCTGGCTCAGATACCGGTCCGAGCGGGGCTTGTGAGCGAACGGGTTCCGTCCGCCGGCTGCTTTGACCCATCGGTATCCCTGACGTCGGTCCACGCCGACAGCATCACAGGCCGCCGTCCGCCCGAGGCCCTGTCTCAATAGCTCCCAGAACCGTGCCTCGCGAGCACGGTGTTCCAGCCTCGATCCCATCTGCAGCACTCCGATTCACGGCAGTGTTGCAACGACCGGCTGAACCCAAGATCGGCTATCGAGACGGTCGGAGTTACCCCAAAATCTGCATCGCCCGTCGATGCCCGCGATCACGAGCATCAGCTGCCGAACAGGTTGGCGCGCTGCGGCCGAGCACGCAGCCAGACCTATTAGCCCTCGTATTTGCGCTTCTTGCGAGTTACCATTAAGTGCATGTTTGCTTCGGATCAGTCCGGCATCAGCGTCTCTGTGGACACGTTCCCGGCGACGTTCGTGCAGTTGCTAGCCGTCCGAGCGGTAGCTTCAATCAACCCTCGGCCAGATCTTCCGCCGCTCCTCGGGCAGGAGTTCCTCGAAGGGCGAGTGCATCTCGATGAGGTATCGGTGACTGCCTGGCAGCAGCACTGGGCCGGGCACCTTCGGTGGCTGCAGCGACCCGACCGAGTGCAGCATCCCTTCGAACATCCGGCCTGGCCTGCACAGCTCCCCATGATCGATGAAAACGCGTATGCCCACTGGCGTCGTGAACTGCCGAACGTGAAGCGGGGAACGCCACTCGAGGACCGTCCATCCCGCCGGTATTGGCGGGAGCGCACCGCTGACCAGGATCTCCCCGAACAGCTGATCGTTCTGCCCCTGGAAGGCATGTGGTCCGAACGAATCTCGGACCGCACCGCGCTTGTGTCGTCCGATCTGTATTTTGGCGACCGATCCGCAGCGGCGCTGAGCGCCGCCTGACCGAACACAAGAGGGAGCCCCGACGCGTCAATGCGTCGGGGCTCCCCTCCTGTGTGGTGCCGGCTCAACTGAAGCCGAACGAGGGGCCTCCGGAGTAGCAGACTGATCCATCGATCAGCGTGGCGGCAGCGGCGGCGCTGACTCCCGGGACGAATGCTGCCCCCGGACCGACTGCGACGACAGTGTCCGCGACACCCCATTCCGCGTCACCGGGCCCGCCGGAGTAGCTGTTCGAACCGCTGGTCAGGAAGCCCGTCGCGGTGACGTTCCACGTGAACGAGCTGACGGCATCGCGCACGACGAAACCGGTCTCGTAGCTGATGGTGTCGTTGGCTCCCTTGCTTCCGTGGAGGTAGGACAGGCCGCAGTCACCGACAACCTCGTCGTAGGGGGGTCACCTCCCCGGCATCTGCTACACGGTCTTGGATGCTTGGTAGTGCTGCTGCTCGCGCCTTCGCAGCCGCAGTCACCGGTACCGACTCCTGCGTGCCATCCTCGTTCGTGATGATCTGATAGCCGTTCGCTTCAGCGACTGCCGCGTCGTACCCGCCGACGGTCATCGTGAAGTAGTCCCGCGTGGGTTCCGCGGTGGTTGCCGCGTTCGCGGCGGTTGGCGTGAAAGCCAATGCGAGGGCGCCGATTGTGGCGGCTGCGCCGAGAGCTGCTCGACGTCGTACGTTCTGCATGCGCTGTCCTATCCCTTGCGATGTGCAGGGCCCTCGAGAACGGCCATCGTGCGGTCTCCTGCGACCGACCCCGTCCGCGACGGTGCCGCGGTTCCCGCAGTCAACGCTTAAACTGAGCATGTGTACAGGCGGCGTGTCTGGGGACAAGGGCGCACCCCAAACCATCTCGCAGGGACGCTCTCCCGCGATTGGTCTCGGTAGCCGATCGGCTATCGAGACTGCGTTCTCCTACCTCGCCGTCTGTTCGTCGAGTACCTCGATTGCGCTTCGACCCCATCCGGTGGGGTCGTCGCCGGGAGGCACGAGTGCGAGCGAGTACCAGAGCACGAGGACCGGCCACCATTGAAGTTCCGCATCAGTGAGGGCTTGGACCGTTTGGTAGCCGTCCAGGAACTGCTGCCGAACGGAAGCTGAAACGGGCCCCCAGCCCCGGAAGAGTGTGCCGAGCATGACCGCCGAGCGAGCGAGCTCGACGATTCGATGATCGAGTCGAAGCTCCTCGAAGTCGAGAACGCCGACGACAGCGCTGCCGACGCACAAGATGTTCGCGGCGCGGTAGTCGCCCTGCACGATCTGTATGGGCGGCAGGTCCGCCGGCGCTTGTTCGAGCATCTGCCCGAGGACGTTTCGGGCTTCCGTGGGCAGCGTCGACGGGTTGGACGTGACCCAGCCTGCGATCTGTTCGGTGAGTGGTGCCGGCACGGACAGGAACTCGGATGGTGAGTTGCGCAGGGGGTGCTCGTGCAGCGCATTGTGCAGCCGAGCGAGCATCGCTCCCGCTGCATGAACCTGATCGGGGTCTCCAACGTTGAGGTGGCTGCCCTCGATGACGCGTTGCAGTCCTATCGAGACACCATCGCTCGTCACCTGAACCTCACCCGCAAGTGTCGGTACCGGTGTCGATACGGGTAATCCAAGTGCTCCAAGCGAAGCGGTTACCGTGGCGGCGAACGCGAGCCGTTCGAACCGGTCAGGTGCGACCGACCACTTCAACAGGAGCCGTTCGTCGCCGGCACGCAACCACGCGAGTGCATTGCTGTCGCTGATCACGACCCGTTCCGGGGACCCGACACGAACACCCCAATGACGCTCGACGGTCGAGGCGACCCAATCGCCCACCGCCTCCGCATTGGCGAAGCCGAAACGGTCTCGGAGCACATCAGTCGGGTCGTCCTGCGCCCACAACATTTCGATCGTCATTGATCCCCCTGCATCAAGAGACAGGCATCGAGCCCGACACCCCACTCGATCTTGCCTTACCTCACGGCCAGCTTCTGTAAGCAGCTTCGCTCGATGTCATGGTCCTCGCTTCACTGCGTGTCGTGATCACTTCCGGTAGCCGATTGTCTATCGGACGGAGTCGGTCGACGCTTGCACCGTGGGTGGCAAGCAAGTGTCACTTGCCGCTCCGGCGGGACGTGATTGCGCCCAGGCCGACGCCCAAGAGGGCGACGATCACGACGCCGATCCCCACGATGGGCTGCACGATCGAACTCAACTGATCAACTGACGTGACCCCTCCTTGTCTGTATGGCCCATTGTCCCACCCGCTCCCCTCTCTCGATCGACTACCGGACTCGTGGTACCAGCCCAGATCCCGGCATCCGTTTATCTGGGTGATGCGGTGGTGGGTGATGCGATGTCGGGCCGCATAGAGCAGGTGACTGCAGGCATCTTGCTCGGACAATCTTCCGCGTAGGGCTCGTGTGGGCGCCCGTCGGCGGTCGTAGGGGGTGGACTGGTCATCCTGCTGAATGTCCCCCGCTTGAGGTACGGTCCTGCCAACAGGGGAGGACCGGATGATGAATACGCTTGTCAGTGCCGCCGTGTGGGTAGTTCTCAACACGTTGATCGTGTTGGGTGCGCTGTGGCTGTGGAACCGTCGAGGCGACCGCTCCGCGCGCCAAGCTCAGCGTCTGATTCTCCTGACCAGCCTTGTGATGATCTTCCTTGGATTGCTGCCCTTGTATGACCACGCGGTGCTGTTGCAGCGAGCGTTCTTGTTCGCGTTCACCCTCGGTCTAGTCGGAGCTGTCTTCGGCGTCGTGCTAGACGTGCGTGAACGAATGGAAGCCCGTCGTCAGCGGAGGGAAGCTCTCTTGCGTGGCTACCCGACGGTCCCGACGTACGTCGGCGGTTGGGGAGCGTTCTGGATCGGCGTGGCCACCTATTTCATCGGGGGGCTCGTCCTCCTCGCAGCGGCGTTCGCGCTGTCGTGGGTCAGTGCAGTAGCGGCGGTGGCCGACGGATCGCCGGAACGGTGGCACAGCCTCACCCCTGACAACTTGATCACGTTGGCGTGCGTCGCGCTTGTCATCAGCATCGTCGTTGGTGTTGCTGTCTGGGCGCGCGGCGTTGTTCGCAAGCGTTACTGGGCGGACTTGACCGCCGGCATCGAGTACCGAGAAGCGGTCGCGGCCGCGCGTGCTGTACAGCAGCTGCGCGGCGAAGCCGTGCGGTAGCGTCACGGGGAGCCGGCTGCCGCGGTCATCATCGATCTTCTACCGGGACGGGGAATCGTGCGCCTAGATCCCGTGACCTCCTACTCTGGCGGGATGGATTCTTGGAAGATCGAGGCTCAGCTTCCGGACCACCCCGTGACGCTCATCGTCATCAGCGCGTACGGGCTGGTGGATCATGTTGCTCCATCCGACTCGCCCTTGAAGATCGCGCAAGACATCGATGGGTTCAACGACGTGGGACGGAAGGGTTCCCCTTTGATCTGCCCGCTGTGTCCATCCTCGAGGCAACCGAGGGGGACGGGACGTCACGGGTATGACGTTGCAGTTCAGAGCGTCGGCTTCCACCCCGATCCGGTCGAGCGCCGTGGTGCTCAACATCACCTACGTCCCAGACTTCACGATGCCGACAGCTCCCGAGAATGTCGAGGAGTCGCTGGCGCAGGCGCGCATCGACTCGATGGAGCAGTACCAGAAGAGCACTGACGGTCCGCAGCCGGGCGACGATGTGCCAGTCGCGGTGACCGTTCGGCAAGTGCAGAAGATCGCAGCCATCATCGATGCTGCCCGGCAGGGCCAGGCCGCGTATGCGGACCTGCTCGAGAAGGTGACCTGGTTCCTCACGGTTGCGGCGCTGGAAGCGAACCCGCACATCGACGCTCGGCACAGCCGGTCGGCGGCGGAACTCTGGGCGGAGCTCGATACTTCGGTGCCGTGGCCACTGCATGGTCCGCCGCGTGCCCAGCCGGACATCGACTCGTGACGTATCGGGGCTAGCAGCGAAGCGATGCACGGCGTAGCCTGCTGCCCGGATTCGGTTTGAGCTTGCTCCTGGGTCCCCGGCTCGCCGTCCGTTCGCGGTGAGGTCGCTGCGACGGTGCCAGACCAGTGGGGCACTGGCACCGTCGCAGCGATCGACACCAGAGCCGGCCGCTGCGCGGCTGCGCCCTGTCTCCGCTGCGCTGCGCAGGCCATCGAGGAGGGGTCGGGTTCGTTGGCGACATCGGCTGGCTGTGCTCGAGGTTGCCGGCAGTGGGGGAGAGGGTGTGTTCTGGTCGTCGGGTTACGCTCCGCGGGTGGACCATGACCTCGAGGCGTTGCGGTGTGTGGTTGACCGCCGACGAGCTCGCGGCCGCGCGTCGACGAGCGATCAAGGCGTGGAACCTCTTGGACCGCACGGCGCCGGACTACGCCCAGCGGCATTGCAGCGGCAGTTGTTGGAGATCCGGCTGGTGCAGGACGAACGCCGGTCATGACCCGCACTGTTCGAACTTACGTTCGAACCCGTGGGATCATGGCGCCATGTCGAAGAATCGCCGCTACGGGACTGACGTCTCCCGTGCGGCGATCAACGAGTTCCTGACCCGTCCAGCGCCGGTGACGTTGACCCCGGAGGAGATCGGCTCCGGACCCGTCCAGGACGGTGCGGGGGAGAGCGTCGACGTGTGGTTGCGGTTCGTCGAGATCCGCGTCCAGGAGCGCGCCGTGGTGCTCGGGTACACGGATCGTGCCGTACAGGTCGAGGTGACCCGTCGCGACGGGTCGACGTACCGGGTGTGGGTGTGGCGGGGCGTGGTCACGACGCCGGGACATGACCGGTGACGGCCGCGCCGGCGGGTCCCCAGGGTCGGTGTCTCTGTGCGGGGTATCTGATGTCAGGCGGTCACGTCGAGCGCCAGTCGGCCGACGACGTTTCCGGCGGTCAACCGTTCCATGCCGTTGGCGAGCTCGGCGAATGGGATGGTCCGCACAGTGCTGGTGATGGTGCCCTCGGCGAGGAGCTGCAGAACGGTGCGGAGATCGTCGCGGCTAGCGCCGGCCGAACCGACGACGCGGACCAGGTTGAACACGAGCGTGTTCTTGGGAAGCGGCACGGTGTCCTGCCCGAGGCCGACCACAACCACGGTCCCGCCGCGGCGCACTACCTCGACGGCGGGGCCGGTGGTCGACGCGTACCCTGCGAAGTCGATGATGACATCGGGGCTGAAGGCCGCGAGGTCGACGACCTGCTCGTGGACGGAGGCCGCACCGAGCGTGGAGGCTTGATCACGCGCGTCGGCGCTGACGTCGACCCCGTGGACCTCCGCCCCGAGCCAGAGCGCGATCTGAACGGCGTTCATGCCGAGGCCTCCCATGCCGACAATCCCGACCACGGTGCCCTGTTCGACAGCGCCTGCGGCGGTGACAGCGTGGTACGCGGTCGCGATGGAGTCGGTGGCGGTCGCGGCGGCACTGAAGCTCACCCCGTCCGGGATCGGGATGAGCTCGACATCCTCAGCGATCGCCTGCCGCTGGAAGCCACCGTCGCGCGAGATGCCGGGGGAGACCATGCCGCGCCACTCCTCGGCGGGGTGACCGATGAGTGCGACGGCGACACGGTCGCCGATCGCGAATCCCGTCACCTCGCTGCCGAGCTCGCTGATAGTGCCCGCGACTTCATGTCCGAGGACGATCGGCAGCTGTGAGATCCACGCCGCCCCGGGTCCCGAGATGATGCCGACGTCTGAGTGGCACAGACCGGCAGCAGCGACGTCGATCAGAACCTCATGCGGGCCCGGCTGTGGGGTAGGGAGTGGTACCCGTTCCAGCGGCTGACCCTGTCCCCGGAAGATCCAACCTTCATTCGTCATGACACGCTCCTCTGTGCGATTCACCCGTGGCCGAGCACGGATCGCTCAGGCCTGCGATGACTGTACGCCTGTTTCGACGGATGTCGATAAGTCGACGAATGCCGGCCTGGATGCCATGCTCGAGAGGTGGACCCTCGAACCGTGCGGACGCGCGAGCGCCTCAGAGCGGCCCTCGTGGAGCTGTTGGCCGCCGAGTCTGCGGACGGCATTTCGGTGACGCAGCTGTGTGAAGCTGCCGACGTGCGACGGACGACCTTCTACACCCATTACGACACGATCGATGCACTCCTCGAGGATGTTCTACAGACCGACGTCGCCGCGCTCCTCAGCGGCAGCGAGGCACACTTCACCGACCTGTCCGTCACGAAACTGGACGCAGCACTGCGAACCTCGATGCGTTCGGCGCTCGCGCTGATCGACCGCGACCGCAACCTGTTCCGGGCGGCGTTCCTCTCTCGTGGTTCCGCTGCGTTCGTCCGGGGCCTGCAGCGGGTCATCGCTGAGCGGGTGGAACGAATCCTGGTCGAATTCATCCGGCGCGGCCTCGTGGAAGACATCGACCGGGCACTAGTGACTCAATACGGTGCTGCCGGGATGGTCGCTTTGCTGGAGTCATGGTGTCTGCGGGACGAGTCCGAGAACACGCCGGAGCGGTGGCTCGCCGCATTCGACCAAGTCCAGCCCGCATGGTGGCCGAAACCAACCTGAGCTGGGCGCGTGGCTGACGCGTCACGGTGCAGCGCTGCTGCTGTCGCTCGTTGGCTGGGCGACCGTGACGGGCGGGGGCGGTCGACGCCTGATGCCCATCGTCAACCTCAGGGACTCCTACAGCAGTCCGTACGGGAGCTGCGCCGCAGTGTTTTCGATCTCGGTGAGCCGGTTGTACTTCGCGACCCGTTCGCCGCGGGCCGGTGCGCCGGCTTTGATTTGCCCGGTTCCGGTGCCGACGACGAGGTCCGCGATGAACGTGTCGGTGGTTTCGCCGGATCGGTGGGAGATCATGCTGGCCATGCCGAGAGTGCTGGCGGTGGCGATTGCGCCGAGGGTCTGGGAGACGGTGCCGATCTGGTTCGGCTTGATGAGCGCCGCGTTGGTGAGCTGCTGCTCTGAGCCCTCGCGGATCCGTTGCGGGTCGGTGACGTAGAGGTCGTCGCCGACGGTTTGGATGCGGTCGCCGAGTGCTGCTTGCAGCTGGCGGAACCCGTCGTGGTCGTCTTCGGCGAATCCGTCCTCGATGCTCCGGATCGGGTACGTGTCGACCAAGCGCCGGTAGTAGTCGATCAGGCCGTCCCGGTCGAGGCTGTCGTCGAGCATCCGGTAGAAGCCGTCGCCGAGGGAGAACTCGTTCGCTGCTGGGTCGAGCGCGATTGCCACCTGGTCGATACCGGGCTCGTGGCCGGCGGTGCGGATAGCGGTGACGAGGAGGTCGAGCGCTTCTTCTGGGGCGGCGATGGACGGGGCAAACCCACCCTCGTCACCGAGGCCGAGGCTGCCGAACCGGTCCCGGACGAGGGCGGCGAGGGCGTGGTAGACGTCCGCGCCGATCCGGACGGCGTCTGCCATCGATGTCGCGGCGACGGGGGCGATCATGAACTCCTGGAAGTCCAGCTTGTTCGCGGCGTGCGCGCCGCCGTTGAGGACGTTGAAGTGCGGGACGGGCATCCGCGGCGTGCTGCCGGTGACGTCGGCGATCCACCGCCAGAGCGGCAGGTCCGCGGCGTGGGCGAAGGCTCGGGATGCGGCGATGGAGGTCGCGACGACGCTGTTCGCGCCGAGCCGGCTGTACCCGGAGGTGCCGTCGAGTTCCGCCAGAGCAGCATCGACCTGTCCAATTGCGACCCAGGACCGGCCGGTGAGGAACCCTGCGATGTCGGTGTCGATGAGGTGCAGTGCCTGGGTGACGTCGCGGCCGCCGAACGCGGTCGCGCCGTCGCGGAGTTCCCGCGCTTCGTGGGCGCCGGTGGAGGCTCCGGCGGGGGCGTCGCCGGTGACGGTGGAGCCGTCGTCGAGCTCGATGGTGACGCGGACGGTCGGGTAGCCGCGGGAGTCGAGGATGCGGGCTCCATGGACGGCGTCGATGGTGACGGGGTGGTCGTGGTGGGTGACGTACTCGCCCTGGTGGGCTCCGTGGTGGTGGATGCCGCTGATGTAGTCGTTCATGGTGACGCTCCTTCGATATAGGTCATGCGTCGGGTGGTGCGGTGAAAGGGGGAAGCCGCGGGGAGGTGGAGACCCGAACTCCTTGGCGATCACTCGGCGCCAGTGCCTCCCCGCGGCGGTCTGCGGACACCATTCAGGGGTGTCGGGTGTGGGCTTCTTGCGCGATGCGGATCACGGCTTCGGCTGCAGCACGGTCGGCCCACCCGCCGGTGGTGACGTGCTTGCCGTGCTCGGTCTCCTTGTAGTGGGCGAAGAAGTGCTCGATCTCGCTGAGCACGTGTTCGGGGATGTCGCCGATGTCCTGCACGTGGTTGAAGCGGTCGTCGCCGGCGGGAACGGTGAGGATCTTGTCGTCGCCGCCGTTCTCATCGACCATGCGGAGCATCCCGACCGGGCGGACGTCGATCACGACGCCAGGGAACGTGGGTCGGGGCAGGAGCACGAGGGCGTCGAGGGGGTCGCCGTCATCGCCGAGGGTGTCGTCGATGGAGCCGTAGTCCTGGGGGAACACCATGCTGGTGAACACGGCCCGGTCGAGGCGGATCCGTCCAGTGGTGTGGTCGACTTCGTACTTGTTGCCGCTGCCGCGGGGAATCTCGATCGTGACGTCGAAGTGCGTCAGAGCCTCCGGTTCGGGAACTGGTGTGGCGGTCACAGGGCACCGCCGAGGAGGATGCCGGCGATCGCCGCGGCGACGGAAACGACGAGCATCCCGAGACCGTTCACGGCGGCGGCGTTGATCCGGCCCGCGCGGGCGAGGCGGACGGTTTCGAAGCTGGCGGTGCTGAACGTGGTGTACCCACCCATCACTCCGGTGCCGAGGACCGCGACCGGCACAGCGCCGAAGTGGGTGGCTGCGCCGACGATGACGCCGAGCAGCAGCGACCCGGTGATGTTGATCGTGAGCGTGCCGACGGGGAGCCGGAACTGCCGACCGGTGTTGATCACGCCGTCCAGGAGGAACCGGCCGGCCGATCCGACACCGCCGCCGGCTGAGACCGCGAGAACCAGGAGCGCGCTCATGCTGGGGCTCCCTTCGGACGGAACAGGCCAGCAACGACCAGACCGAGCCCAGTGGCGATTGCGCCGGCGAGGACGGTGAGGAGCGCGTACCCGGTGCCGGCGAGGCCATTGCCGTCCAGGAACAAGGCGGCGGTGGACTCGGCAAGGGTGCTGTAGGTGGTGAACCCGCCCATCACCCCGGTGCCGAGCAGCAGCCGCAGGGTGCGACGGCGTCCCTCGTCCGGGCCGTGGTGCGCGAGGGCTTCCAGGAGCACTCCGAGCAGCAGTGCGCCGACGATGTTGATCCAGAAGATCGACCAGCTCACCCCACCATCTGCGGGGAACGCGCCGCTGATGACGTCGCGCAGCGCGGTGCCGGCGGCGCCGCCGAGCGCGACGAGGCCGACGTAGCGCCACCGCAGGTGCACGGGACGCATGGCCGGCCCGGGATCGGAGACGTCAACGTCGGGGTCGGGTGGGAGTTGCTCATCGGGCATCGGGGTGTCCGTTCGGGAGGTCATGTTCCGCCTTCTGCCGCGACCAGCGCCGCGGCGTGGTGTGCTGCCGGGTCGAGGTACTCGCCGCCTCGCGGCTGCAATGTCCCGTCCGTGCTGAGCCGGTACAGCAACGGCTGCGCGGTGGGCAGGTTCAGGTCAGCGAGTTCGGTGGCGGTGAGATCATCGATCGCCGTGCAGAGGGCGCGCAGCGAGTTCCCGTGCGCGACGATCAGCACTGTCTGGTCTGCCCGCACCATCGGGAGCAGCTGGTCGTGCAGTACCGGGAGGATGCGGGTGCAGACATCGGACAGCGCCTCGGTGCGCTGCACCGCAGCCGGCGGCAGACCCTGCAGCGCGGGGTTTCGCCGGATAGCGAACCATTGGTGCGGCGGCATGGGTGCCGGTCGCCCGTCATAGGAACGCCGCAACTGCGTGTAGTCGTCGTCGCCGAGCTCAGCGCGCACTTCCGTTTTCACGCGACCGGTTAGGGCACCGTAGTTGCGTTCGTTGAGCTCCCACAGCACCCGAGTGGCGATGGGCTCGCCAAGGACTTCCCGGACCAGGTCAGCGGTCCGCCTCGCCCGCCGGAGGGTGGAGGTGACGATCAGGTCCGGGAGCAGCCGATGCGCGGAAAGGAGTTGTCCGGCGTGCCGTGCTTCGGTCTCGCCGCGGGCGGTGAGCGGGATGTCCAACAGCCCGGTGAAGATACCTGCCTGGTTCGCGGCGCGTTCCCCGTGGCGAAGCAGCACCAGCGCGCCGCTCATGATGGATCCCACGGGAGTGGTTCATCGAATCCGACCGGGTCGACTGGAACGACCACGACCGGTCGGTGCTGCTGATGCGTCAGCCGGGCGGCCACGGAACCGTTGAAGAACTCCGCGATGCGGCGCCGCCCCGTCTGCGTCCCCACCACGATCAGTACCGCGTCACGCTCGTCGGCGACGTTCGTCAGCGCTCGAGCTGGATCTCCCACACGAGTGAGCACCTCGACAGGGACGCCGTGTGTGGCGGCGATCTGCTGCAGCGTCGCGACGTCCGCAGCGGGAAGCGGATGCGGTTGCGCATCCGCCGTGTCCGGATCGATCGGCTCGACGATCGCGGAGCCGTCCGGCCGTGTCCCCGCCTGGAGGAGCGCCGGGTCGACCGTGACACACACCAGTGAGACATCGAACCGCTCTGCCAACTGCGCAGCCACCGTGGCAACGTCACGGACCTGACCGGCTTGCACACCAGCAACGACGACGCCCGTCGCGGTCACGTCAGCCATCTCGTCTCCCTACCTCAGGCGCACAGAACTGCGTCTTGCTGAGATAGGGACTGTTGTCGACGGATGTCGAGGTTGGGTCCGGCAAGCCCCACTGCCGGGTCTGACGACACCACCAGTATGCACCTTCAGACGATGCACCGTGCCCCACAACAGAGGGACGGCCGGACACGGTAGAGGTTCTCTGCTGCGTCGGTCCGGATGTGAACGTCATTGGATTGGTGCTCCGCCGCTCACGGTCATCGAGCATGCCGTCCGCGGCGGCACAGTCCTCAGGCGTTGCGCCCAGCTGCCGCCTTCTTCTGCACGGTTGGTACGGTCGCTGCGATGTTCGCGGCGACGATCACCACGATGCCGATCGACTCTCGCAGGGTCGGGATCTCGTGGAGGAGCACGATTGCCGCTGCCGCGGCTGCGACCGGGTTGATGCTCGCGAGGACACCGAACAGGCGGGCTGGCACTCTGCGAAGCGCGAAGAGGTCAGCAGCCATCGGCACTACGGAGCACATCACCCCCGTTACGACGGCAAGCAGCACTCCGACAGCCGAGAAGCATCCCAAGGCCGCCAGCACGATGACAACCGGCACGCTCAACGCCGCGCTGACCGACGCGGACAATGCTGCCCCGTGGAGCCCCGGAAGTTGTCGGCCGATACGTCGATTCAGCAAGATGTATGCCGCCCAGGACGCGGCCGCTCCCAGGGCGGAGCCGATCCCGAACCAGTCCGCTGAGCCGTTCGGGTTGACGAGGACGTACACGCCCGCCGCGGCAGCGACGGCTGCTACTCCATCGCGGATGGTGCGCGTTCCGGCGATAGCGATGGCTAACGGGCCGAGGAACTCCAATGTCACCGCCAACGCGAGGCCGATTCGGTCGATGGCGGTGTACAGCCCGAGATTCATACAGGTTGTCGCGACGCCAAGCGCGATCGCCGAACCGATCTGTGGGCGGGTGAGGCGGCGGAACTTTGGCCGCGCGATCGGGAGCAGGATCGCGGCTGCGACGAGCTGCCGCACAGCAACGACCGCGGGGACCCCGATCGCTGTGATGGCCGCTGACGCGACCGCGCCACCGGTCTGTGACACGGTGGAGCTCGCCAGTTGCGCAAGGACGCCTGGCCACCGACGGGTGCTTGCAACGCCTGCGGGGGTGACGACGGTGATGGCACCGGTGGAGATGCTGGGGGCAGATCGAGTCGTCATGGGTGACCATGCTGGCGGATCCGCACCTGATAGTGCCCAGGCAATGCAAAGGCTCTGTCATCGAGGGGCGACATCGGCGCCTCCTCGCCGTTTGGCGAGTGCTGCGGTCTGATCGTCGCGAACGTACTCGAGCACGCAGATGGCGTGTTCGACGGGCGATTGCGGGGCGGGGCGGACGATGGTGGCCGATAAGTTCATCGGCATCCTCCGCACTCGTTCGGCTGCTGGTCGCTGACGACGTTCCGTGACGCGTCAAGGCGGGTCGTGTCGGCAGGGGGCCGACGTCTGCTGCAACGTTTTCTATCCATGGGTGATCCCGACGATCGGCGTAGCGCTAGGCCGCTTCCGCCCTCACAGTCGCCGTAGTCTTTGCGTATGGCTGATGAACGGTGCCGGCGGTGACGGTCCTGTCCAATCAGCAACTGTGGCGCACGGCTCGTGTGTGGGAACGCGGTTTGGACGTCGTCCTCGTCCTCATGCTCGTCGTGGAGGGCGCGCGAATCATCGGCGGAGTGGCTGACGCTGCAGAAGGTGCGCTCGCGTGCGCCGGCGCTGTCGTAGCAGCGTGCCGGCGAGCGGTTCCCGTTCTTGCAATCGTGTCTCTCCTGGTCCTGTCGGGTCCGACCGTTCTCCTGAGCCCGACGAGCATGGTCGGGGTCTGGGTGACCGCGCAGGTGGGGATGTTCTCTCTCGCTTTGCGGCGTGATCGACGAACTGCGTTGGTATCGGCAGCGTTGCTCGCGGGGACGATGTACATCGCTCTCGTTGTTGTCGAGGGCCTGCCGTGGATCGATCCAACGTCACTGGTCGTACTCGTCTGGACGGCTGCCGTCGCCGGTGCTGCCCTGACGCTCCGCGCGCAGCACGACGCGGTCACGGCTGAAGCGCAACGCGTCGTGTCGATTCAGGAGGCGCAGGACAGTGTCATTGCGCGCCGCCTCACCGAGGAGCGCATCAGGATCGCACGGGATCTCCACGACTCCGTCGCGCACGGCATCTCGTCGATCGCGCTGCAGACCAGCGCGATCGACGCGGCGCTGGACGATCCGCCACTGGCTCGCGAGCGTCTGCGCGACGTCCGGTCGACGGCTCGGGCCGTGCTCGACGAGACGCAGCAGGTCCTGCAGCTGCTCCGGCAGGGCGAGGACGCAGCCGTGAGCGTCGACATCGTGACGGTGCTGGCGGACGCGCGCGCCAGCGGCGACAGCATCGACGACGCCCTCGATCCGTTGCTCACTGCGGAGCCGTCCGTCGTCCGGGTCTCCTTGGCGAGCATCCTCCGCGAAGCACTGACCAACGCGCGGCGCCACGGTCACGGCCCGGTGCACGTGCGAACGGTCGTTGAGAGCGACGCGATCGAACTCGTCATCGTGAACGGATTTTCCTCGCGCCGATCGACGACGTCCTCACAGGGCTTCGGTCTCCGAGGCGTGCGGGAACGAACCGAGGCGATGGGCGGACGCTTCAAGGTCCGTCGCACCGACGACGAGTTCACGCTGTCGGTCCGACTGCCGCGGCAAACGCAAGAGGAGCACCAGTGATCACCGTGATCGTCGTCGACGACCAACCGCTCGCACGGGCCGGCATCGAAGCCATCGTCGCCGGCGCAGCGGACATGACGCTCCTCGGGTCCGCCGAGGACGGCGAGGCGGCTCTCGCACTCATCCACGACCGGTCACCCGACGTCGCGTTGATGGACCTCCGCATGCCGGGTATGGGGGGAGTGGAAACCATCCGCGCCCTCAGCGCGGCCGGCGCCGCGACGCGTGTGGTCGTGCTGACCACGTTCGACGGTGACCCAGAGATCCGCGCCGCCCTCTCCGCGGGTGCAGCCGGTTTCCTCGGGAAAGCGAGCGAGCCCGACGAAATCCTCGACGCGGTGCGCTCGGTGCACGCGCAACGCGCGGCGATCTCGGAACGGGCACTGCGCCTCCTGGCAGAGCCCACCGCGCCGCCAGCGGCGGAACCCGATCCCGACCTACAGCGCCGGCTCGGCTTCCTCACCCCCCGCGAGCGCGATGTCATGACGGCCGCGGCGCACGGCGACGACAACGACACCATCGCCAGAGCGATGTTCATCTCGCCGCTGACCGTAAAGACGCACCTCGCGCGTGCCATGCAGAAGATGCAGGCGCGCGACCGGGCGCAGCTGGTCGCGTTCACCTACCGCTCGGGACTACTCCAGACGGAGTAGGTCACTGCCTGCGAGCGGAGGACGACGCCGTCGCCGTGATCCCCGAGCCTGGATGGTGCCCGGTTCCGGGCCGTTCCTCGAACATCGGAGATCTTCCCTTGGCACGTCTGCTCTCTCGTCTGGGCCGCTTCAGCGCCCGGCACCGAGTCCTCTTCCTGGTCGGCTGGGTGGTTGCCCTGGCGCTCCTCGCCGTCGTCGCGATCAGCAGTATGCGCTTCAGCGACGGGAGCTTCGATGTGCCCGGCACGGAGTCGAGCCGAGCGATCACGACGCTCGAGAACGAGTTTCCGTCCTCGGACTCGGACGCGAAGAGCCTCCAGCTGGTGGTCGAGGTTCCCGATGGGCAGCAGATCACGTCGCCGGAGCACGCGACCGAACTGGCGAGAGCCCTCGATGAGCTCCGCGGCATCGACCACGTCAGCGCCGTGTCTGACCCGCTCAACCCGGAGCAGCCGTACGTCTCGCGGGACACGACGACCGCCGTCGCCACGATCAGCCTGACCGGTGTGACCGACAACAACAGCGAGGAAGTCCACGCGGACGTCGTCGCCGTCGCCGAGGACCTGCGGAGCGACGGCTACACGGCCGAGGTCGGCGGCTCCATCGCGAACCCGGTCCCCGAAATCCTCGGACCGACCGAGATCGTCGGCGCCGTCCTTGCGTTCCTGGTCCTGTTCCTCACCTTCGGCTCGCTCGTCGCCGCCGGAGCGAACATGGCCGGCGCGCTCGTCGGCGTCGGCGTCGGCATCCTCGGCGTCCTCGGCTTCTCCGCGATCACCCCGATCGGTTCGACCACGCCCATCCTCGCGGTGATGCTCGGCCTCGCCGTCGGGATCGACTACTGCCTCTTCGTCATCGCCCGATTCCGCGCCGAACTGCGCTCCGGCAGGACCGTCGACGACGCGATCGGCCGCAGCATCGGAACCGCGGGATCGTCGGTCGTGTTCGCGGCCGCGACCGTGATCATCGCCCTCGTCGGCCTCACCGTGGTCGGCATCCCCTTCATCAGCGAGATGGGACTCGCGGCAGCCTTCGCCGTGTTCGTCGCCGTCCTCATGACCCTGACGTTCCTCCCGGTGCTCCTCCGGACGATGGGCCGCAAAGCACTCCCGCGGAAGCAGCGGAACCCCGCGACAACGCCGCAGCACATCAACGACCGGATCGGGTTCCTCGACCGCTGGGTCCGCGTCGTCACCAAGAACCGCATGCTGTCGATCGTTGGGTGCGTGGTCCTCCTCGGTGTCATCGCAGCACCGGTGCTCTCCCTCCGCACCACGCTCGACATCCCCGGTGGTGAGGACCCGAAGTCCACGCAGCGCGCCGCCTACGACCTCGTCGCGGACAAGTTCGGCGCCGGAGCGCAGAACCCGCTCGTCGTCCTCGTCGAGCGGAAAGACGGCGACCTGACCGATGCGCTGCCGAAAGTGCAGCATGCACTCGAACAGCAGGACGACGTCGCCACCGTGGTCCCCGGTGCCGTGAGTGAGAACGGCGACTGGGCCATGGTCACTGTACTCGCCGACTCCGGCCCGCTCTCCGACCGCACGACGGACCTGATCCACGCCATCCGGGCCGACGCGGACCAGGTCGCCGGAACCCACCTGCTGGTCACCGGCGGTACGGCGATCACCCTGGACTCGAACGAGAAGCTGCAGTCGGCACTCGCGACGTACTTGATCGTCGTCGTCGGTCTCTCACTGCTGCTGCTGATCCTGATGTTCCGGTCGCTGCTCGTGCCGCTCATCGCGACCGTCGGCTACCTGCTGTCGCTCGGCGCCGGCATGGGGGCGACGATCGCGATCTTCCAGTGGGGCTGGCTCGATCCGGTCATCAGCGCCCCGCAAGGCAACCCGCTGCTCAGTCTGCTGCCGATCATCCTCACCGGCATCCTGTTCGGGCTTGCGATGGACTACCAGGTGTTCCTGGTGTCCCGGATCCACGAGGCACACCACCGCGGACTGTCAGCACGAGAGGCGATCCTCGACGGCTTCGGCCGATCCGCACCGGTCGTGGTCGCCGCGGCAGCGATCATGGCAGCGGTGTTCGGAGGCTTCGCGCTCAGCGAGTCTTCGCTCGTCGGATCGATCGCGCTCGGACTCGCGGTCGGTGTGGTCGCGGACGCGTTCGTCGTGCGCATGATCCTCGTCCCTGCAACCCTCGCGCTCCTCGGCAACGGGGCTTGGTGGGTGCCGCGGTGGCTGGACCGGATCCTGCCACAGCTCGACACCGAGGGACTCTCGTTGGACCGCGATGACTGGACGGTTCAAGACCGAGCAGCGGCGGACGCCGTTGCTCACCCGGAGGGTCTTCGCTGATCGTAATGTGAGGGGCTCGGCATCCAGTCGATGCGGAGCCCCTCACGCGCTCACCTGACCGAGACGACGAGTCAGCTCATGCGAGGCCGAGACGACGAGCGGGCGCCTCACCAGTCGACTCCCGCACGACGAGCGTTGCCGCCTTCGCGGGGAGGGAAGCTGGTTCCGGTCCGCCGAGTGCCGCCAATGCAGTGTCCGCGAGGAACCGACCGATCATCGCAGTGTCGACCCTGATCGTGGTCAACGACGGAAAGAGGAGCGCCGAGAAGGGGCCGTCGTCGTGACCGACGATCGACAGGTCCTCGGGCACCCGGAGACCAGCCCGCAGGGCTGCGCGGAGCACGGCAGCGGCGATCTCATCGTTGTAGGCCGCCACCGCGGTGATGCCCGCATCGCGCCAGCGGAGCATCGCCCGCTCGGCATCACCGACCCCCTCGACGTCGAACAGCTCCACACCGAGCTCCTCCGCTGTTCGCTCGGCAAGCCCGACGCGTTCCTCGAGGAGAGCGCGGAGCCGTGCGTCCGTCGTCGCCGCGAAGCCGATCCGCCGGTGCCCCAGCCGCACAAGGTGCTCGACCTGCATCGCGGGTCCACGACCGAACGGAGTGGCCTCCAACGCCGGGCTTTGGACGCCCGGGGCTGGGACGATGTGCCGGATCCCGCTGGCACGCATCGCCGATATGTCCTCCGTCTCGAAGGGCACCATGCCGATGACGACGTCCGGCGCGAGCGTCTCCCAGAGCGGCCGGGTGGTGCCGTCCTCGTGCGGCGTGTGCGACACGAGGGTGTAGCCGGCGGCGTTCAGCGCCGCGGATGCCGCGTCGAGGTGCGCCCGCATGCTGTGGTCCAGCGGCCAGTCCGGCAGCACGTGCACCACGATCATCGACCGGCCGCTCGCCAGCGCTCGGGCGGCGACGTGAGGGCGGTAGCCGAGCCGATCGGCTGCCTCGAGGACACGATCGCGGGTCCTCGCCGAAATGGTCTGACCGGGCGTCTGGTTCAGGACGAACCCGACAGTCGCACGAGACACCCCCGCTTCGGCAGCGATGTCCGCTGCTGTTACTCGCCGCCCCTGGGATCGCGCGCTCGTAGACATGACGATTACGATACCGGAGTGGAGGCTTGCGCGCTCTAGCAGCTTTCCCTACAGTCGCGGCTAGCGGGCGCTAGCACCATCGCCGCTCCGACCGTGCGCCCGTACCCGACGATGGAGTCACAGATGTTGCACCCATTGATGTGCTCAGAATGCCAGTACTGGCCGCTCCCGGCCGTGCTCACCCGACGCGACCGGGATGTTCCTCGTGGGGCCTGATGCGCTGGCCGCGCTCGTCGAGGTGGACAGTGCCGCTCCACTGGCGGTCCGCGCTCCTGACCGGGTTCCGCAGCACGGCGCCGCTCGCGATGCTGCACAGTCCGAGCGAGAGAAAACATGTCCGTCCGTGCACTGATACTCGACCAGGTCCTCCGCAGGGCGATCACGCACGTCGACGATCTCGGCACCGCCGACGTCGAGATCGAGCAGCGCGCCCGCCGGGGCGCTCCGGAGCCAGCGGCGCTGCCCGCGAGTGTCCGGAAGCAGCTCCACGTCGACGAACGCCGGGTCCACGATCGACCGGTCATCACTCTCCGAGCTCGAGCGGTACCTGCGCGGCGGGCCGTGGTGTTCCTCGCCGGGGGCGGCTACGTGCACCCCATCTCCACCGCTCACTGGACCGCGGTGGCCAGGTTCGTCCGCCACGGTGGAGTCGATGCGGTCGTCCCGCTGTACCAAGTCGCTCCGCAAGGCGATGCCGTGACGGCGCACGCGCTGGTCGGGAGCGTGCTCGACGAGACGATCCAGACGTACGGCGCGGGCAACGTCCACGTCATGGGCGACTCGGCTGGAGCCGGCCTCGCTCTGAGTGTGGTTCAGGATCAGCCCCGCGGCGTGCGCTCGCTGGTGCTCCTCAATCCTTGGGTCGACGTCGAGGCTGCTCACCCCGCCATCGAGGCGCTGGCCGATTGGGACGTGATCCTCCGCGTCCAGGAACTCCGCCGATGGGGTACCGCCTGGGCCAACGGGAACCCGACTTCGGACCCGGCGGTCAGTCCGGTCCATGGTCGTTTGAACGATCTCCCGCCGACCCACATCGTCACGGGCGGACGCGACATCCTCCTGCCGGACGCGCTCGATCTGCATCGCTCGCTCAAGGGGTACGGGAACGCAGGATCCCTTAGTTACGCCCCGGACGCAAACCACGCGGTCGGCCTGCTCGGGCCGTCCACACCGGAGGGGAAAGGAGCGTACCGCTTCATCCTCGGCGCCCTTCGCAGCTGACGCAGCGCCACCCCCCTGACCAGACCCTGGCTCCGACCGTCCCCAGCTCTACATCCGGGGCAACGTCGCGTCGGTGGTCCGTCCAGTCCGGCAGCTCGCAGACTCTACTCGCTTGTCGAGCACTGAGCACTGAGCATTGAGCGCTGCGCACGTCCGCGAGAAGCGGGCCGCAACAGGGCCCGCACGTGCTTTCGCGACGCCGAGCCATGAGGTTCCGATCGCCATCTGGGCCGTTCTGCCCGCCCGAAGGAGGCGGAAGTCACTAACCTACTTGCGCGTGCTAGCCGGGTCAGTTTATGGTTTCAGCTAGCACGCACTAGCGGCTGCTGGAACTTCCCACGACGATGGAGTCACAATGCAACGACGCACGGATGCCTCGGCCTCCAATTCCGGCGTACCGTCCCCGCTCGTTCCAGGGGCCGACGCAGCCCCTCTGCTCGCCGCAGCGAACGATTCGCCGGTGACGGTGTCCACCGCGACGGTCCTTGAGGACACGTCCGCTCCCGTGAGCGGGAAGTGGATCTGGCTGATGGTGGTGGCGCAGTTCGGCGTGTTCGTCGGTTTCATCACTCCGCTTGCGATCTCGCTGTCCATCCGGTTGCAATCCCTCGCGCCCGGCCACGAGGAGTATCTCGGGTACATCACGGGTGCAGGCGCTGCCTGGGTGGTGCTGACCGGACCGTTCCTCGGCATGCTCAGCGATCACACCCGGACCCGCATCGGACGTCGGAAGCCGTGGATGATCGGCGGTCTAATCATCGGCATGGTGTCACTGGTCGTCATGGCGACGGCCGCCAATGTGTTCCTGTTGGGCGTCGGCTGGGTGCTCGCGCAGCTGGGATGGGGTCAGGTGCTCGGTGCGCTGCAGAACCGGACGGCGGATCGGCTCCCCGAGAATCAACGAGGGAAGGTTGCCGGCCTCACGGGGTTCGGCACGCAGATCGCCCCCGTCCTCGGCGTATCCGTCGCCGGCGCGTTCGCCAGTCAGTCGTTGCTGCTGTTCCTGATTCCGGGCGTCATCGGGGCCGTGCTCGCCCTCCTATTCGTGCTGTTCACCAAGGAACCCGACAGTCGGCGTATGCAGCTGCCGCCGTTGCGGTTCGGCACTGCGCTCCGGAACTTCGTGTTCAGCCCCCGTCAGTACCCGGATTTCGGCTGGAACTGGCTCGGCCGCTTCTTCTTCTACTTCGGGCTGTCGTTGAATACGACCTTCACGGCGTTCTTCTTCGCCCAGCGGCTGGGCATCGGTCTCACTGCCGTCGCCGGCATCATCGCCGCGGTCTCGGTCGGCGGTATTGTCACGACGTCGCTGGGTGCGATCGGCGGCGGATTCTTGTCCGACAGACTTAAGCGACGCCGGGTGTTCGTGTTGCTCAGCGGTGTGCTGTTCGCCGCGGGTGCCGTCACCATGGCCTTCTCCAGCGACCTGCCGCTGCTGATCGTCGGATCGCTGATCAGCAGCGTCGGCATCGGGCTCTTCTCCGCCGTGGACCAGGCGCTGCTGCTCGACGTCCTGCCGGAACGTGAGACCAACGCAGGCCGGTTCATGGCGATCAACGGATTCGCCACCAGCATCCCGCAGGCGGTTGCCCCGCTGATCGCACCGATCTTCCTCGTTATTGGAGCCTCGGGCGGCGACAAGAACTACACGATCCTCTACCTCCTCGCCGGCGTCTGCACGATCATCGGTGGCGCATTCGCGCTGCGCGTGCGGTCCGTCCGATGAACACTGCAACGAAAGGCTCCGGAATGACGCCGCAGGGTGCGCCCTTCATCACACCGACCACCGACTATGCAGGTGAGGCGACACCTGCGTCGTACTTCCGTAAGGAGGCGGTGCTGCCCGAGGTCCCGGTCAGCGCGACCCTGCGGATCACTGCGATCGGCATCGTGGAGCCGTGGGTCAACGGCGTCCGCGTCGGCGACGAGGTACTGGCTCCGGGCTGGACGTCCTACCGGCACCGCCTCGTCGTCTCCACGTTCGACGTCACGGGGCTCGTCCAGCGTGGAGCGAACGTCATCGGTGCGGTCGTCGCCGACGGATGGGCGCTCGGGCGGCTCGGGTGGGAGAACCAGACCGAACACTTCGCGAGCCGCCGCGCGCTCTCCGCCTCGCTGGAGCTGGTGTATGAAGACCGCATCGACACACTCGAGACCGATACCGGGTGGCGTGTCGGCCACGGTGGGACCCGCGCTGCGTCGATCTATGACGGCGAGACCTTCGACGCGCGCCTGGAGCCGCACGGGTGGATGCGGGCTGGGTTCGACGATTCGGACTGGGGTGCGGTGGAATCCTTCGAATGGCCTACGTCGGCGCTTATCGATCCGGTGTCCGAGCCGATCCGCCGGATCGAAGAGCTTGCACCGGCAGCAGTTTTGACGACCCCGTCAGGGAAGACGGTCGTGGACTTCGGGCAGGAGATCAGCGGGTGGGTGCGCATCTCCGGCGACTTCGCTGACGGTCAGCAGGTCACGCTGCGGCACACGGAATGGATGACCGACGGTGAGATCGATCCGGAGACGCTCCGGACCGCTGCGGCGACGGATGTCTACATCGGCGATGGTACCGACGCACAGCGCTGGGAGCCGCGTTTCACCTTCCACGGGTTCCGGTACGTCGAGGTCGACGGCTGGGATGGTCCGTTCGAGTCGGACGGGATCCGCGCGGTGGTCGTGCACACCGACATGCGGAGGACCGGATGGCTCACCACGTCGAATCCGCTCGTGAATCGACTGCACGAGAACGTCGTCTGGTCGATGCGAGGCAACTTCGTCGGCGTGCCCACCGACTGTCCGCAACGGGACGAACGCCTGGGTTGGACCGGCGACATCAACGCGTTCGCTCCGACCGCGACGTTCCTGCATGACGTTCGCGGCGTGCTCGGATCCTGGCTCGACGACCTCGCCGCGGAACAGCAGGAGAAGGGCTTCGTGCCCTGGGTGGTCCCCGACGTGCTGGCGACACCGTCAACTCCGACGGCGCTGTGGAGCGACGTCGCCGTCAGTCTGCCGTGGACCATGTACCAGCAGTACGGCGACCAGACGATTCTTGAGCGCGCGTATCCGTCGATGACGTCGTTTGTTCGAGACGTCGCCGCACGACTCGACGATGACGGTTTGTGGTCGACCGGGTTCCAGTACGGGGACTGGCTCGACCCCGACGCGCCCGACGACAACCCGGCTGGCGGTAAGACCGACCGTCACCTGGTCGCATCCGCCTACTTCGCGAAGGTCGCACGCGAGATGGCGGACACGGCGGCGGTGCTCGACCACAGTGCCGATGAGCAGGAGTTCCGTGCATTGGCGGCGCACGTACGGCAAGCGTTCCAGCGTGAGTACGTCACTCCGGCGGGCCGGGTCACGGGCGAATCCGCGACCGCCTATGCCCTGGCGATCGTGTTCGAGCTGCTCGATCCCGCCCAGCGGCACCGCGCTGGGGACCGTCTCGCGGATGTCGTGGCGAAGGCAGGGTTCAAGATCTCGACGGGCTTCGCGGGAACGCCGCTCATGACCGATGCGCTCAGTAGTACCGGCCACCTCGATGAGGCCTACCTGCTGCTCCTTCAGAAACACTGCCCGTCGTTCCTGTACCCCGTCACAATGGGTGCTACCACCGTCTGGGAACGGTGGGACTCGGTCCGACCGGACGGCACCATCAACCCGTCCGGGATGACCTCCCTCAACCATTACGCACTGGGTGCTGTCGCGGACTGGATGCACCGCATCATCGGTGGTCTCACCCCGACAAGCCCCGGATACCGGACGTTCCGCATCGCCCCCCATCCCGGCGGTGACCTCACCAGCGCGCACATCACCTACGACTCGGCGCAGGGGCGAATCGAGTCCGAATGGAGCATCGACGCTGGCCATGGGGCGATGACCGTGACCGTCCCGGACGGCACCGAAGCCGAAGTGGTGCTGCCTCGGCACCCGGAGCTGTTGACCGTGACCGTGGGGGCCGGAACGCACCACTGGGATTGGGCCGTTCTTGAAACGGACACCGCAGTCGTCTACGACATGGACACCCCGCTGTCCGTCCTCGGCGCATCCCCACGGGTGTGGGCCGAGGTTGCAGCGGTGTTCGCCACGCACCTGCCGGGCATTCCCATCGACGCGAAAGCGCCGGAAGCGGCCGGCTTCAGTCTGAACAATGTCCTCGATTACATTCCGGGCGACCCGGCCGCACTCCGGGACGCACTCACATCCGCGCTCGACGCGGTCAACAGCAGCACCATGCAGGAGGCCAACGCATGAACCTCGACGCCAACGACCTCACTCTCGAGCAGCAGGCATCCCTGCTCTCCGGGCGGGACTTCTGGTCGACGAAAGCGCTCCCGGAACACGGGATCCGGTCGATCGTGCTCACTGACGGACCGCACGGGGTGCGGCTGCAGGGCGGGCAGGCCGACCACCTCGGCATCAACGACAGCGTGCAAGCGACGTGCTATCCGCCAGCCGTCGCGATCGGGTCGACCTGGAACCCGGCCGCGGCCAGGACCATGGGCGCTGCCCTCGCCGCCGAGGCGAGCGCACTCGGGGTTCACGTACTGCTGGGCCCGGGAATCAACATCAAGCGGTCCCCGCTATGTGGGCGGAACTTCGAGTACTACAGCGAAGACCCTTACCTCTCTGGGGTCCTCGGCCGTGACTTTGTCATCGCTCTCCAGGCCGGCGGCGTCGGCGCGTCCGTGAAACACTTCGCGGTGAACAACCAGGAAAGCGACCGCATGCGCGTCAGCGCGGACGTGGATGAACGCGCGCTCCGGGAGATCTACCTCAGCGCGTTCGAACGCGTCGTCACCGAAGCGCAACCGGCGACCGTGATGTGCTCCTACAACAAGATCAACGGCGTCACCGCATCGGAAAACCGTTGGCTGCTCACCGAGACCCTGCGAGACGAGTGGGGCTTCGATGGAACGGTCGTGTCCGATTGGGGAGCTGTCAGCGACCGCGTCGCCGGGGTCCGAGCGGGCATGGACCTCGAGATGCCGGGCAGCGGAGGCGGCACCGACCAGCAGATCGTCGACGCGGTCCGCGCGGGCGACCTCGACGCCGACGCCGTCCGCGCGTCCGCGCAACGTCTCATCCGGCTCTCAGCTGGAGCACACGAGAACGCCGCTCCGCTCGACGTGGAACGCGGGCACGAGATCGCGACCGAGCTCGCTGAGGATGCCGCCGTCCTCCTGCGGAACGAAGGGGGCACGCTTCCGATCGACCAGTACCGGGCGGTGGCGGTCGTCGGGGGCTTCGCCGCGTCGCCGCGCTACCAAGGCGGGGGCAGTTCGCACATCAACCCGACACGGGTCGACTCCGCGCTCGACGCCATCCGCGCACACGGAAGCCGCCGTGACCAGCAGATCACGTACGCCGAAGGGTTCGCAGCGGACGGCTCCGCTGACGACACGGGCACGCTCCTCACCGCAGCCGTGGCGGCTGCCCACGACGCGGACGTCGCCGTCGTGTTCGCCGGGTTGCCAGAGAACGCCGAATCGGAAGGATTCGACCGGGACCACATCGACCTGCCCGGCGACCAGATCGCAGTCATCCGGGCGGTCGCAGCCGCAGCGACACGGACCGTCGTCGTCCTCTCCCACGGCGGTGTCGTCGCCCTCGAACCGTGGCACGACGACGTCGACGCCATCCTCGACGGGTTCCTGCTCGGCCAGGCCACCGGTACCGCACTCGCGAACCTGCTCTACGGCGACGCGAACCCGTCCGGCCATCTTGCCGAGACCATCCCGATGCGTCTGGAAGACACCGCGAGCTTCCTGAACTTCCCCGGCGAGCAGAGCCACGTCCGCTACGGCGAAGGAGTGATGGTCGGTTACCGACACCATTCGACCCTCCGACAGCGGGTCCGCTACCCGTTCGGGCATGGGCTGAGCTACACCGAGTTCCGCACCGACGAACTCCGCGTCGAGGTCACCGGACCCGACACAGCGACGGTGACGGTGACTGCGACTAACACCGGCCAGCGGCCGGGCAAGCACGTCGTCCAGGTCTACGTCGCCACGACTGCTGGTCCGGTCCGCCGTCCGATCCGAGAACTGCGCGCGTTCGACAAGATCGACCTCGAAGTCGGGCAGACACGAACCGTGACGTTCTCCCTCGACCGACGTGCCTTCGCGTACTGGGACGTCGTCGACCACGCGTGGACCGTCGCGCCCGGCGGCTATGACGTGCAGGTGTGCGCCGACGCCGACACCGTGATCGCCGGATTCGCCATCGACCTCGACGGTGATCACCGTGTCGTGCCGTTGACGCTGGACAGCACGGTCGGGGAGTGGTTCGCGCACCCCGCCGTCGGCCCGGCCCTCATGCAGGGCATGGCCGCATCGATGACCGAGGAACAGCAGGCGCAAGCAGCGGAGCAGCAGGACCAGCTCCGGATGGTGGAGTCGATGCCGATGCGGCAGTTCCTCTCGTTCACGGGTGACATGTTCCCGCCCGGAGCACTCGACGCACTCATGGAACTCAGCCGAGCCGACCTCACCACGCAAGCAGCGTGACCGACAAGGAGCAACGATGACTACCGAACGATTCACGGACCGCAAGACCGTCGTCACCGGAGCCGGGTCCGGCATCGGACAGGCGACCGTCCTCCGGATCCTCGCCGAAGGAGGCGCCGTCGCCGCCGCGGACGTCAGCGAGGCGGGCCTCGACGACACCCGTCAGAAAGCCGGCGAGAACGCGGACCGGCTCCACACCGTTCACATCGACATCGCCGACGAAGCCTCGGTGCGATCCGCGATCCGGCAGGCACGAGACACCCTCGGTGGGATCGATGTGCTCGTCAACGCGGCAGGCATCCTCCGCTCGTCGCACACTGAAGCGACCACCTTGGAGGACTTCGAACGGGTCATCCGAGTCAACCTCGTCGGAACCTTTCTCGTCATCCGTGAAGCGCTCCCCGCGCTGCTGGTCAGCGAGCATGCAGCGGTCGTGAACTTCAGCTCCACGTCGGCCGGCTTCGCCCACCCGTATATGGCCGCATACGCAGCCAGCAAGGGCGCGATCCAGTCCATGACGCACGCCCTGGCGGCGGAGTATTCCCAGCAGGGAATCCGGTTCACCTCGGTCCAGCCGGGCTCGATCGCGTCCGGAATGACAGACGGCAGCGGCGCCAGCAAGCAGTCCATCGGTCCGGGCCTCCCGGACGACGCCAACCTGCAACTGATGTATAAGCTGCAGCCCGCCCTCGGTGCCGGTTTCGCGGGCCCGGAGACCGTCGCCGGGGTCGTCGCGATGCTCGCCAGCGACGACGGCGCCTTCATCACCGGCACAGAAATCCGAGTCGACGGCGGAACGCACTACTAGCGCAGCGACCGCGCAGCGGAGATGGCGGGGCTCAGCGGAACCAACCGCGGAGGCCCGCCTAGCGGAATCGCAGGAGCTCGCCGAGCTGGCATGGAACCGCTATCGGCGTTGGATCGAGAACGGCCGGACCGTCAGCGTCGTGACGGTCCGGCCGGAGCTCCGGGCGAGCGGTGCTCGAGGTGCGCATAGCGCAGGGGCTGGCCTGCGGTCTAATGCGCGGCGTCGTACGCGTCGCGCACGGCTTGGCTGATGCGGCCACGGCTGGAGACCTCGTGGCCGTTCGCGTTCGCCCACTCGCGGATCTTCGCGAGCTCGCCGGAGTTGTCGCGCTTCGCGCTTGAGGCGCTGGTGCTGCGAGCCTGACGGCTGCTGACCTTGCGTGCGGCGGCGATGTAGTCGGAGAACGCCTCGCGCAGCGCGTCGGCGTTGTCGTCGGTGAGGTCAATCTCGTAGTTGCTGCCATCGAACGAGAAGGACACGGTGCGGCCCGGGCTCGAAGCCTATTGACCATGCCGGCCCCCACCGGCACGAGGTCGACGGACGCCTTACGCAGTGGGATGTCCGCATGATGTGCCCGATGCGGAAGCCGCACTGTTCCTGGACGATCTGATGTCGTTCGTCGACACAGTCGGGCCACCTCGCACCCGGTCTACCTGAGCGGCGCTGCCGAGGGCCGGCACTCATCGTGGCCTCCCGCTACCGGGGGTGCGATGATGACGCGTGGTCCGGAGGCAGATTGGGGGTGTGGTGAACGATTCGGTGGTGGCATCGCTCGGGTACGACCCGGTACGGATCACTGCTGTCGTGCAGCGTGCGCTGCAGTTCATGGATGAACAGCACGGCTCCGTTCTTGAGATCGCGGATGTTGCCAACGCTGTCGGCATGAGTCCTCGCCGGCTGCAGGAACTGTTCCAGATCGCGGTGGGTAAGTCGCCGATGCATGTGCTTCGCCGTATACGGCTCCTGCACACCCGTCGTGAACTGTTGGATCCTGGTGAGAAGCGCACCGTCGGGCAGATTGCTCGGGCCGCGCAGCTGATGCACCTCGGGAGGTTCTCCGGTCACTACGCTGCCGCGTTCGGAGAAGCCCCATCAGCCACGATCGCACGCGTCCGTGGAACGGCACATCACCATGCTGAGGAACGGTTCCCGCACCGCTTCGACGTGCACAGCATGGAAGCGCACCAGCTCAGCCCACAGCGGCCAGCCGAGTAGCCGCCTCAAGGTGACTCCGCCGCAGCCGCCAGACTGTCGCCGTCGTCTCTAACCACGGCACGAGCGCACGGTGGTGCACCGAGACGAGGTGAGCGTGCGCACACCGCGCGGTTGTTGCGGTAGCCGGGGCGTTGTGCGCTTCCGGGTGGCAGTCCGCACTCCGCGTGAGAACGATCGTTCTCCCCGCGTTGTGGGTCTTTTACTGTCCGTGGAAGTCCTGGTGTACTGATGGGGTTCGGACGTTTGGTGCGAACGATGTCGTGTCTGGCTGCATTCGGGTTGCAGCCAGACAACGCGTTCCTCAGCGAATTCCATAGCCGCTGCTGCGCCGCCTCGTGGCTGCGGGTTTTGGTGCAGCGGGTCCTGACAAGTGCCGGGCGGGTGTCCAGGCGGCAATGTCCTCTTGCTGTGTGCGGCCGCTTTGGGGGTTGTGGAGCAGTAGACCGGGCGGTTCACTCGCAGGAGCAACGTGTTCCGGCAGACAGGGAGACCAGAACTGATGCGTTCGATCGTATACACCAGCACCCAGACCCGTTCCATCACGGACACCGAGCTCGCGCAGATCCTCGCCGTTGGCCGGGAGAAGAACACCGCGCTCGGGGTGACCGGGATCCTCGCGCACAAGGGCGACAACTGCCTCGGGATCCTTGAAGGCGATGACGAGACGGTCGGCGCCCGGTTCGAGCAGGTCCGCCGTGACCCGCGGCACACCAACGTCCGGGTCCTCGCCGACGAGCCAATCGCACAGCGCTCGTTCCCGGACTGGTCGATGGCGTTCCAGCCCCTCGACCCGCTGATACAGCAGGTACCGGGCTTCCGGGACCTCTTCGCGTCCGGTCAGGCCCTCGACCCCGCGGCGGGGCTGACACGAGCCCGCGGGTTGCTGGAGTGGTTCCGCAAGCACCCGCTCGCCCCGCTGACGAGCCAGACCGCCGAAGCGGACGAAGCTCCCCGCATGCGCGCGATCAACGGCGCGATCACGGCGCTCCACGACGGCGGTATCGCCCGGTTCACCCTCGAGGACGCCGCGGCGAAGGCCGGGATGAGCGTGGCTGAGCTGCGTGAGACGTTCCCGACGGAACGGGCGCTGCTGGCGGCGACCGTGGAACGGTGGACGCTGGCGATCTCTGGACCGCTGGCGCCCCTGATCGGTGAGCAGGGCACCGTCGCCTTCCTGCACGCGCTCCTCGCAGCGCACGCGGAGGAACCGGCCCTCATGGAACTGCTCGCATGGAGTCTGGCGTCCGCGGCGGACCCGACCGTGGACAGCGCTGACTACTACCGATCCACCTACCGCCGGTTCCGGCAGGTCATCCGGGACGGCCTAGCAGCCGACGTCCGGGAGGGCCGCGAGCCGGGGACGATGGACCCGCTCCGCGGTGCCGAGCAGCTCCTCGCCCTCTACGACGGGCTCCGCCTGCAGGCGCTGCTGACCAGCGACACGGACCTCGTCGACTCGTTCGACCGGGCGGCGACACGCATACGCCGCGGGTGGTCCGAGCAGTACGAGCAGCCCACGTACTGGGACATCCCCGTCGCGTGAAGAGCGGTGCCCGTGTTCCGCGGGCACGGGCACGGGCACGGGCACCGCCCGACCCGCGCTATGTGAATCAGGAACACAGCGGGGCTCTATTCCGGTCACCATCCGGAGCGCGCCCCAGTCTGCCGTCGGACCGTTCTGGCGTCTGTCCGCCTTTTCGCCGTCTTGCACAGACCACCCGCGTTCGACAGGGTGGTCGGCGCGCGATCAGTTCGGGTCTGATCACGCACCTGGGATGCCGGCTCCGACGCGGAGTCGGCATCCCAGAGCCCGCGTTTCAGCTGACGGCGAAGCTGACCGGGGGGCGGGGCTTCCAACTGGTGCGGAACCGGGTTAGCCTGCCTCGGACTCGGTTTGAGCATGCTCCTGGGTCACGGTTCGCCGTCCGTTCGCGGTGAGGTCGCGGCGACGGTGCCAGGGCAGCGCAAAGGGGCGCTGGCACCGTCACCCGATCCACCCTGCCCCAGCCCAGCCCAGCCGCGTCCCACCACCGCTCGAGACGGTCCTGTGAAATACAAATCAGCGTCCTTGTATCGTCGCTCGCGCTACACCGCGGACCCTAGCCGCGGGAGCCCGGCCTTGTTCCCGGGCTGGCTTCGTCTTGACCCGAAAGCGTCGAACCCGACGGCGCCGTAGCGCGAGGGCGTCCGGGCCTGACCCGAACCCGCCACGGACGCCCTCGCACCACACCGCTACTCAGACGGTGTGACGATCGACTGCGTGCGTGCCGACTTCGGCGATGGAGTGGGTGAAGAAGTCAGCGTAGACGATCCCGGTCTGCCCGTGCAGGATCCGCTGCTGCACGATCCGTGCGAGCTCGTCGGGATGATACATGCCCCGACGGTGCCACTCTGCGGGATCCCGCCGCAGCTCCTCCCGTTCCGACCCCGGCTCCACACCATCTCCCGTCCGTCTGCAAGCGCCCTCCGTGAACCTGGTCAGCATGCCGCCCCGATCGTTCCAACGGCGAACTGAATCTCCACAAGGCGCGTCTGCCGGACATTTTGGCGGGCCCAGATCCGCTGCCGGATGGTGGACGTGGTCCGCCTCGACGGCCGGATCGATGCGTGGATCGATGACGAGGGCATGTACCAGGCGGAGCGGAACGACCTCGCCACCGTCGCGGCGGTCGCGCTCGGCCGGTGCCGGGCGGCGTCGCCGCTGTTTGGGACGGTCCTGTTCCTGACCTACGACGAGGCCGGGGACACCCGGTCCCTGTCGCCGGATCAGTACACGGCCGTCATGACCGCGTTCGGTCGCGCACGTGCGGCGCTTACCAGGGCGGAAGCGATGGCCGCAGCGCTTCACCAGCAGTAACACCCAGCAGTCCCACCCATAGAAAAAGACCGGGTGCGGAATTCCCGACAATCGTAATTGCCAGGACCCGCACCCGGTCACTACCGGAAAGCGTAGCAAGACAATGAGCATTGCAGAACACATCACCGTCACCCACCTCACCGTCACCCACCTCACCGACGCCCCACAGGGCACGGAATCGGCCTCCGAGGTGACCGAGCCCACCGCGGCCGCGGAGGCGTAGAACTGGTCACCCTCCCGGCGCTGAACGTGTCGATCGAGCACAACGTCCGCACCGCGGCCGACCTCGACCCCGCGTTCCTGGCGTCTGTGAAGCAGCACGGCGTCCTCCTGCCGACCATCGGCTACCGGGACCACACCGGCCGGATCGTGGTCCGGGACGGGCAGATGCGCGTCCTGGCGGCGATCGAGGCCGGATGCGACGTGCCGGTGTTCGTCACCAAGCGAGGCGACACCGCGGCGAAGCGGATCGCGGAGCAGTTGGTCGCCAACGAGCGCCGCACCGCCCTGACGGATGGCGACCGGCTCGCCGCGTACCGGCAGTTGGAGATCGAGGGCCTGTCCGTGACCGCGATCGCCCGGGAGACGGGTACGAAGCGGGACACGGTGAAGGCGACCCTCGCCGTGGCGAAGTCCGAAGCGGCCACGAAGGCCGTCACGGACCAGGCGCTCACCCTGGACGATGCGCTGTTGTTCGCGGAGTTCCAGGACGATGCGGAAGCCATCGCGGAACTGCAGGCGTGCGTGGACGAGGGCTACGCGGAGGAACTGCCGTTCACCGCGGAGCGCATCCGGCAGGACCGGCGGGGCAAGGCCGACATGGCCCGGATTACGGGGGAGTGGGAAGCCAAGGGCGTCCGCGTCGTCTCGACCGAGGACGAGCACACGCACCTGCACGAACTGACCGACGCGGACGACGACGCCGAGGACCGGCCCGTCCTCGACGCGGACGCGCACGCGACCGGCTGCGCCGGTCACGCCGTGGTGCTGCAGGCGTGGGGTGAGCACGCCGCGGTCGCGGTGTGCACCACCCCGGAGGCCCACCACGCCAAGTACCGCCGGTACTCGTTCCCGGGCAGCACTCCGGCGGTTCTGACCGAGGAAGAAGCCGCCGAGCAGAAGGAAGCCGAGAAGCAGGCGCGGCGGGAACTGATTGCCAACAACAAGGCCTGGGACGCTGCGGACACGCTGCGGACCGAGTTCGTGAAGTCGCTCCTGCAGCGTAAGACGCTGCCGAAGGACTGGACGATGTTCGCCGCCGTCGCGGGCACCCGCCACGGGTGGACGATGCGCGCCGACACCAGCGGCGGCGTCCGCGACCTGCTCGCCATCGAGTCGGGCACCGGCTACGCCGCGGACACCGTGGCGCTCTGGGTGGAGCAGCACCCCGCGAAGGCTCCGCACGTCGCCCTCGCCGTGGTGCTGTCCGCGTTCGAGAACGCGGCCAGCCGCGACTGGTGGCGTCGCCCCACCCCCGACGGGGCTGCGTACCTGAACCAGTTGGCCGCGTGGGGCCACCGGCTGACCGACGTCGAGAAGATCGCCGCGGGCATCCAGCCCGACACTAACCATGCGGATGCTGAGCCGGAAGGCGGCAAGACCACGGCAACCGAGTAGGTGTCACGGCGTGAGGGTCGCAACCAGCGGCCCTCACGCCCACCCCGACCCGGCTCATGTCCCACCTGGACCCGAACATGCCCCATCGGGCCGTCTAGGTGTCCGTGGGCTGCGCGTCGGCTCCGCCGCCGCGGCAAGGGCTTCGCCCCTCCCAACCCGGAGCCGCTCGACGGAGCTCGCGGCTGTCACCGCCTCTGGCGGGCCGGGGGGGGGCGTGGTGCCGGGCCCGCCGCTCGAGCTGCGGACCTCGAGGTCGAGCTCGTTGGCGTCGACGAAGCCGCTGATGACCCAGTCCAACGCGTCGTCAACCTCATCTGCAGTGTGATCGCTCATGCCCCGCCACGGTTGCGGAACGGTCCTCCGCGGCGATTCAGGTCCGCGCCGGCTGGACCGGGCCGAACATCGCTGCGGGGTCCTCGCTGCGCGCGGCCGCGTCGTACCGCTCCCACGACTCCAGCTGCAGCGGCGACGGCTCGATGCTGGCCGCGCGAGCGGCTTGGATCTCGGCGCCGTACATGTCGCGCATCTCCTCGGCGTGCTTGCGCAGTGGTGCCATAACGTTCCCCCTCGGGTCGGAGTGCAGCACCGACGATGCGCCCCCAGGGCGGTGCGCTGCATCGTCGATGCGCACGCATGAGTATGCCTCAATCGGCCGGACGGATGCGACGAGCCGTCTACCCCATAGCGGGTGACACCGGCCGCGGCCGACGCAGCCACGCGAGCTGGTGCTCCTCACAGAACCGTCCCGGCTGCTCGTCGCCGGTATCGAGGTCGACCAGCTCCCACGCCTCCGGCACCGCCACCTCCGGGCAGCCGTCAACGTCGCAGCCGGTGAGGTCCGCGAACTGCACGAACCACGGATCCGACACCACCACGAGACGGCGCTCGTCGACGGCGTCCTCCTCGAGCACGCCCGCCGACGGCAGCGCCGCGGCGACATCCTGCTCGAGCGGAACGGTGGCCGCGACACGTCGGTCCCGTTGCCGCTGCCGACGCTGCCCACCACGACGAGATCCCATAGCCCGGATGCTGCCAGCAGCACCCGGACATCGTCTGCCGGACATGCCGAGACCCGGTCACGTCCAAGGCTTCCGGCCGGGGGCCGGGAGCGGCCAAGGGAGCCGGCAAGGCGGCGCTGTTGGCCCTGCGGGCCCGTCGTTTTGCCGTGAAGCCTTCGGCAGCGTACGGACGTCCGGGCTCCGCGCAAGCGGCAAGCCGCCGTCTCCTCCGAGATTTTCGGCGCGCGCTTCGCTTATTTCGCGCCGAAATTCTCTCCCCCGCCGCCCTTCGGGTTGCACACCACCCGATCGTCCTAGCGGCGACAAGTCGCCTTCCTTACGGTGATTCGTGTGGATCCGGAGCACTCGTAAGCTCCGGGACGCGCCAGGGGCCCCGGGTATGGCTGACCGCCTTCAGCCCACCTGATGGCTTGCCGTGATTAGCCGCCCGGGACCCCGCAACGGCAGGACCGCTCATTGAGAAACGCGAACCGTTCGCCCAGTAAGGACATGCCGGCACGGCCGTTCACGGCGCACCCCACCCCGCTCAACGAATGGACACTGCGTGCCGCAACTCTGGGCCGGTATCGACGCCGGCAAGACCGAACACCACTGCGTCGTCATCGACGCCGACGGAACCAAACTGCTCTCCCGCCGGTTCAAGAACCGCGAAACGGAGATCCTGACCCTCCTCGGCGACGTCGCCTCCCTCCCGGGCGGAACCGACGTCGCCTGGGCCACCGACCTCAACCACGGCGGCACCGGACTGCTGCAGTCCGTCCTCACCGCACACGAACAGCCGCTGCACTACATCTCCGGCCGCGTCGTCCACCACGCCTCCGGCGCCTACCGCGGTGAGGCAAAGACCGACGCGAAAGACGCCGTCATCATCGCCGACCAAGCCCGCATCCGGCGCGACGTTTCCCTCATGCGGCAAGCCGATGAAGCCACAGCAGAGTTGCGGCTGCTCTCCGCACGACGTGAAGATCTCGTGCATGATCGCACCCGCGCCGTGAACCGGCTCCGCGCGATCCTCTTGCACTACTTCCCCTCACTCGAGGCGGCCGCCTTCAACTACGCCGTGACCCGCGGACCGCTGGTGCTGCTCAGCAAGTACGCAACACCAGCCGCGATCCGCCGCATGGGAGAGGCGCGGTTGGCGGCATGGCTGAAAGGACAAGGGTGCTGGAAGTCCGCAGCGATCGCGAAGACCGCCGTCGACGCCGCCAAGGAGCAGACAACCGTCGTGATCGGGGAAGCCGCAGCGGCCCGGCTCGTGAACCGGGCTGCCCGCGACCTCCTTCGCATCCGCGACGAGCTCGCCGAGATCGAAGCCGAGATCGACACCGCGCTGCAGGGCAGCGAGCCCGCAGGACTGCTGGTCAGCATCCCCGGGTTCGGCTACCGGCTCGCCGCCGACTTCCTCGCCGCCACCGGCGCCGACCTCACCGTGTTTGAGACGCCCGACCGGCTCGCCAGCTTTGCCGGCCTCGCACCCGTCTCACGCGACTCCGGGAAAATCTCTGGCAATCACCACCGACCACGCCGCTACGACCGCCGGCTCCTGAACGCCTGCTTCCAAGCCGCGTTCATCGCGTCACGAACCTGCCCCGTCTCCAAAGCGTTCTACCAACGCAAGCGCGACGAAGGGAAGTCTCACAAGCAAGCCCTCATCGCCCTCGCCCGCCGCCGTGTCAACGTCATCTGGGCGGTGCTCCGTGATCAAGTCCCGTTTGCCGGTCTAGAGCCAACAAGCAGCTCGAACGTCGGAGCGGTGAGGCAGGTGCAGCCTCGAGCGCAGATCGAGTAACTTCGGTACTGCCCGATGGCTAATATCCGATGGCCGACCGGATGGTTATGAGCGTGACCGGTGACCTCCCATGAGTAGGTGTTTCTCGACAGCTACTCGGAGCCGGCCTTGCGCGCAGCGACCGAGAACATGAGAGGCAACCGCTCGTGGCCGCTGGGTAGAACAAAACCCTCGGGGGTGGGAGTGAGCGAGGGCAGTGCTTTCCACGGGATTGTCGTGTGCTCATCGAACGACAGGAGGGTGAGCCCGGCCCGCAGTAGGGCACCCAGGATCTCGGACAGCGAGTGCGGCCACTGGTAGGTGGTGACATGATCCTCGATCAGGTTGTCGCTGGCGTAGGTCACGCCGTCGTCGAAGCGCAGTGGACTTCCGGTGGAAAAGTACGGCTCCGTGACCACGAGAAGGTCATCGTCGCGCTCAAACGCGAGAGCGTTCATCATCGGGTGCCCCTCGCGGATGAAGAAGAGCCCACCTGGGCGCAGAAGGGTGTGGATCGTCCTCGCCCATGAGTCGAGATCAGACAGCCACGCGAGCACGCCGACGCTCGTGAATACGACGTCGAATTCCCTCCCGAGCAGTGCCGGAGCGTCCTCGTTGAGTGTCTGCACAAACTCAACGTCCAGCCCTGCTCGAGCGGCGAGGCCGCGGGCGGCGGTGATTGCCTCGCCCGAGAAATCGGTCCCAGTGACCCGCGCGCCGAGCCTGGCCCAGCTCAGAGAGTCTGTCCCGATATGGCACTGCAAATGCACGACGTCCAGGCCCTCGACGGAGCCGTTAGGGAGGTGCGGCGCCATGAGGGCCAAGTCGCTGAGAACCCAGTTTGCAGCTGGGTCGTCCGCGAACGCTTCGGCACCGTAGGCGCTCAGGTGGTCGGAGACGCGTGCGTCCCAGTTCGCGCGGTTCGCCTCCACGAATTCGTCAGTCATCATCGGCTCCTGCGTCGGTGAACAAAGCTCCCCAATATGTCAGTCCTCCGACCAGTCGTCAAGCGGAGATCTTGATGTCCGAGCCGGAGCTGTCGCCTGACGTCAGATTTGACCGCCCAAAAAGACGGCTGGTTTTTCGTGTTACTCGGGAGCGTCGTTTCTAGGTGCTGGGTCTGTTCGACGAAGCTCACAGAACGGCGGTCGCCGTCCTTCGGCCGACATAGTGTTCTGCGCTGCGCGCATTTTTGCCTGGAAGCCTTCGGCAGCATACGTGCCTCCAGTGTCCGCGCAAGCCGCTACTCAGCTGGCTCCCCGACAGATTCTCGGCACGCAGTCGCTTCGCTCCCTCAGATCGCGCCAACAATCTCTCCTCCGCCACCCTCCGGGTTGCACTCCCACCTCCGACCCTGCACGGCACTTCGTGCCTTCCAGGCAAAACACATGGAAGGGAGTGGTTCTCACACCGGGTCGAGTCCGTCACTGGGCTTGACAAACCTGATTGAGAATCACGGCAAAAAAACGAAAGGGAGAGAAAGAACAATGACAACACATCAATTCGGTTGACGAGGTTATGTAGCAGATCACCGCGTTGGAAACCGAATGCGCGACAGCGGACATGAACGCCGAGCGCCTCGTCGATATGTACGACGACCCTAACGCCGGGAACCACCTCCGCCAGCGCCAGACCGAGATCCGCCAGCAGATCAGCGCCCTCGCCGCCGCGGCAGGAATCGACTACGACGACGAGGATGAGCTCTAACCGCCCGGTAGGTGGGAAAGCGCCGGGATGACAGCGTTGGGGGAGGCGCAGCCCGCTATTCGTATCGGCTCACGGTAATGACAAAACGGGGTCCAATGCGCCAGGGGATTACCACCCCTCCCGCGGTCCGCCATGCCCCAACTGTACCTACGTAAACGTCATGCCTTGATGCCGGAGTAATGCAGAACAATGCGTGCCAGCAGGTGTACTGCCCGGCAGAAAAAGGCCAAGAAAATGCAGGAAAAGGGTACCGGAATAGGTGCCGACGACGTAGAATAGAAGCATGCAACGGGGGAGGGGTCCCCACCGCATCACAAACTTTCGGAAGGTGATTTCGATGAGCATCACGGTTTACACCAAGTCCGGGTTCTGCGGCATGTGCAAGGCCACCGAGCGCGCTCTCGCATCCGCCGGCATCGAGTACACCGAGCTGCACCTCGAAGACGTCGACCAGGCGCAGATCGAGCAGTGGAAGACCACCCTCGGGATGAACGCTCCCATCGTCGTCACCGTCACCGAGACCGGTTCCTGGAGCGGCTTCCGCCCCGACAAGATCGACCAGCTCAAGACCACCATCGAGACGGGGAAGGCCGCGCGCTGACGATGACGCTCGAGCGTCCGACCACCGTCCATCCCGACGTGGTCCAGCAGTCCACTCGCGACGCCGTCGACGAGCTCTACGCCGGCGACACCGTGGCCGCGTTCTGCGCGATCGACGCCGCGTTCACCGACCCCACCGAGGGCGTCCGTGAGTGGGAACTCACCGCCTCGCAGCGTCGCGTGTACGAGGCCGGCTACATGGTCGGGTTCCAAATGGCCGCCCCGGAGCTCATGGCCGAGGTCGCCTCGCTGTGGGCCCGCCTCGAGCAGGCCGAGCGCGACGCCGACCGGTACTACGCCGAGATGTGTCGACGACCCGCACCCGCCGAACCGTCCGCAGCCCGGGAGACGTTCGCGGAGCTGTCGCGGATCCGCGGCGAGAACGAGCGCGCAACCCGTCACGAGGCGACGATGGACCGCATGTTCCCGCAGTACGCCGGCGCCTGAGCTGGACACGTCGTGACAGAGCAGCGCACCTTCACGTTCGCCCGCGATGGGGCCACCCGAGGTGCCGTCGTCGCTCCGGTGGCCGACATGTTCAGCACCCCAGCCGACCTCGAGGAGCTCGCCGCGCCTCCCGCCGATCGGATCGGCGACGAGATCCCGATGGGGGAGTTCACCGCGCGGGAGTGGATGATCTTCCGGCAGGGGCAACGCTGGGGGTACGAGTCCCGGCAGGCCGAGGTGGACACGGCGTGGAATGCCTTCAATGCCGCTGACTACGACGCCGACCGGTACTACCGGGCCGCGTACGACCACGACAACCACGACTGCGCGATCCACGCGAACAAGGGCCCCTACCAGGGCGCATCAACACGGCTCCTGCACTGGGAGTACCTCGGAGACGATGAAGCGACAGCGCCGTGAAGGCGCTACGCCAGGCGCCAGCCGTTGCCGGCGCGTTCTGCGAACGCGAGGTAGAACAACCCGGCGATTGCGACGGGAATCGCCAGGACCCACAGGTACACGTACACGTTGAACCGCACCAGCAGCACGAACAGCGCGATGGGGGCGGGCAGGATCCACCCGCCCATGCCCTCACGCATCGGTTGGGTGACGCGGAAGTAGCTCTCCCGGGCGAGCGGGTAGGCGAGCGCCTGCACCATCACGAACACGATCGCGCCCGCGAAGGCGAACCAGTCGCCGCCGGCGGCCGCGCGGATCGCGAGGTAGATGAAGAAGATGCCGGGCAGGAGTCCGAGCACGATGCTCGACGGCAGCCGTGTGTACCGCCGGTTGATCCATGCCCCCAGTACGAATCGCATGGCTCGAGTGTTGCAGGAGGGACCGACACGTGACGAGCGGCGGGACGTCGACGGCGTCGGCGCGGTTCTGGTCGCATGTGGTGACAGGACCGGCGCCCACTGACTGCTGGATCTGGACGGGCGCGATCGGCGACGACGGATACGGCCGATTCTGGGTGCCGCAACTGGACGGCGGTCAGCGGGCGATGCGCCCGCAACGGTGGCTGTACGAACACCTCACCGGTGTCGCACTCCTGCCCGACGTGCTGCTGCTGCACTCGTGCGACGTGCCGCTGTGTGTGCACGTCGACGCCGACCAGACACGCTCCCACCTGGCGACAGGGTCACACCGCGGGAACATGCTCGAGCGGGTGCAGCGTGGTCGGCACCGCAATGGATCCACCGCGATCCGCACCGCGGGCCTCGCTCGCGCGGAGCGCGTGCGTTTGTCGCGTGAGCTCCGTGAAGCGTTCCGCGATCATGGCTGGGATCCCGCAGCGATCGCCGCGCACAAGACCGGGATCGAGCCGGACACCCCGACGCTCTGGTGAGTGACACAGAACACAGCCCCGAGCACGCTTCGCGCTCGGGGCTGTGTCATGCGTTGAGGAAGTCCCGACGCGAGTTGATGAGGTGACGTCCGCACCCCGGACAGTCGTCATCGAAGCGGGTGAACCGGCCCTCGCATCGGGGGCACCGTTCGATCGCGGTCGCGTCGCCATCGCTGGCCCACCGCTCCGGGTACATCCGAAGTGACCGTTGGCACCGCGGGCAGTAGTCAGCCGCACCCTCGATCGGCGCGAAGCACCACCAGCACATCGTCCGCTATGCCGCGTACGCCGGTTGCGCGTCGTGCTCGCCGTCGACGTCGCGACCTGCGTCGGTGGTCCCGCGCTCGGACTCGTCGGCCGCGCCCGCCGGCGGCTCCGTGGTCGCCACCTTGGGACGCTTGACCTCGCGCGTAGGGATGCCGAGGCGTTCCGCGACTTCGTCGCGGGTGACCTTCGTGTCGAGCATCTTGCCGACGATCGCTGCGGCCTCAGCCCGGGATGCTTCGACCTTCCGCTCGGTCTCGGCACGGATCGCGGCGATGCGCTCTTCCGCGTCCGCCTCGATGCCCTCGACGGCGTCGACGGCGACGAAGTACTCGGCGGCGAGCTCTTCGAGCCGCTCCTGCCGGCGGCGGAACTCCGCCGCGCGTTCAGCCGCCCGCTCCCGGGCGGCCTTCCGGGCGGCGGCCTGCGTCGCTGACTTCCGGTTCTCTGCCATGTCGATCCCTCCCGATCGTGGTCGGCCGCCCCATGCGACCTAACGGCTACAACCCCGACCGCGGGGCGGTTCGGGAGCGGACCGGGCAAGCCGGACCGTGTTCATCCGAGCCAGACCCGTGTGGCGGTCCTGGCGCGGATGCTGCCTTCGACGCACTCCACTCTCAGCACCGACTTCTTCGTTCCTCAGTCGTCGATGCTTCCCGCTCTCGTGGTCTCAACCAGCATCCGCGCTCACTATAGCTCGCGTGCTTGTCCCCCTATCCTTCGCTTCTCTGGCTGTCACACCATTGGCATTATGAATGATTGGGGTAACCTTGCCGCATGTTCGCCTCCGCAGACCGTCCCGCTCTGGGGGTCTGCTGATGACGATGAGCCTGCACGTGCTATCCACTGGCGACGGCTACACGTACTACACGTCGGAGGTCGCCACCGGCGACGTCCGACGGGCGCAAGGGCGGGAGATCGGCGACTACTACACCGTCGAGGGGAGCCCTCCGGGGCAGTGGGTCGGCGGCGGAATCGGCCTGCTCGGCATGTCGGGTGAGGTCACCGAGGAGCAGATGAAGGCGCTCTTCGGTGAGGGTCTGCACCCAGACGCGGAGGCGATGATCGCCGCGTCGATGGAGGCCGGGAAGAGCTTCGAGGACGCCGAGAAGGAGGCCCGGCTGGGCCGGGCGCCGCACCGCATGTCGGCGTCGACGACGAAGCTCGCCGCTGCGATCAAGGAGGCCGAGGACCGCTTCGAGCGCACCCGGCACCGCGAGCCGGACGCGTCCGAGCGTGCACAGCTGCGGACCGCTGTCGGGTCGCAAGCGTTCCGCGAGGCGAACGGCCGGCCGCCTGCGGACGGGGAAGAACTGGGGAAGTTCATCACCGCCGCGACCCGCTCTGACCGGAACACGGTGTCCGGGATCGACCTGACGTTCTCCCCGCCGAAGTCCGTGTCGATCGCGTGGGCTGCTGCCATCGCGCAGGACGACCACGCCACCGCCAGGCTCATCGAGCAGGCGCAAGAACGCGCCATCGCCGACTCCATCGCATGGCTCGAGGAGAACGCGATCGCGACCCGCGCCGGCGTGAACGGCGTCCGCCAGCTCGACGTCGAGGGCGGCCTGATCGCGACGAAGTTCCGCCACCACGACTCCCGCTCCGGGGACCCGCAGCTCCACGACCACGTCGTCGTCGCGAACCGTGTCCTCGGCTCCGACGGGAAGTGGCGGACCCTCGATTCGAAGCTGCTACACCGGCAGGCGATGGCCGCCGCGGCGATCCACAACCGTGCCGTCATGGACTACGTCTGCGAGCTCACCGGCGCCACCACCCGCGCCCGCAGTCTGCGGGCGGGGGACCCTCCAGTGGTCGAACTCGCCGGCGTCAGCGACGACCTGATCGCCGAAGCATCGACCCGGTCCCGCGACTCCCGGAAGGTCGCCGCGCAACTGGAACGCGACTACCGCCGCGACCACGGCCGCTCCCCGGACAGCGCCACCCGACGCAAGATCGCCCAGCAGGCGGTCCTCGCGACCCGTCCGAAGAAGGAGCACATCCGCCCCGTCGCCGAGGTCGCGAAGACCTGGTTCGCAGCCGCCCGCCGCACCACCGATCGTCGTCAGCTGGAAGTCTGGGCCCTCCTCGGCCGCGACCTCGGCTCCGACCAGGAGACGCCCTTCGACCCGGAAGACGCCGCCCGCGCCATCCTTACGAAGGTGTCCGAGGCCCGCTCCACCTGGGGTGTCAACAACGTGCAGATCGCCGCCGAGCAGTGGGTGAACGAGCACCGCGGCATGCCGGGCCTAGACACCAAGACCGGCGCCGCCCTCATCACGAAGACCGTCATCGACGGCCACTCCATCCGCCTCACCCCGCCGCCGGCGCACGGCAGCTTCCAGCCCGTCGCGATGCGCGACGGGTCCTCCCCGTACACCTCCAAGGGCGCCGTGGTGTTCTCCTCGCAGGCCGTGTTCGACGCGGAGGCGATCATCCTCGACGCTGCGAAGGACCGAACGATCGGGCCGGTCTGCGCGGGAACGTTCGCCGCTGCGAAGGCGGAGCACGGCGCGCACCTCGACGCCGGACAGGCCGCTCTCGCCGCTGCGTTTGCGTGCGACCCGGTGCGCGTCATGGTCGGCGTCGGCCCTGCCGGCACCGGCAAGACGACCGCGTTGAAGGTCGCAGCTCGCGCGATCGAAGCCGAGGGCGGCCGCATGATCGGACTGACCCCGTCCGCGGCCGCGGCCGCGGTCATGTCCGAAGCGGTCGGCATCAAGGCCGTCACCCTCGACAAGTTCCTCGTCGGCACCACGCTCGAGCAGCTGCTCGAGGCGAAGTCCATCACCGGCGACATCGACCTCCGCCGAGGGGACGTGATCGTCGTCGACGAAGCTGGCATGGCTGGCACCGTGAACCTCGCCAAGGTTGTCCGGATCGCGGAACTCACCGGTGCACACGTCCGGTTCATCGGCGACGACAAGCAGCTCGACGCCGTCGCGTCCGGCGGCATGCTCCGCCTCCTCGAGCACGAGGTCGGCGCCGTCCACCTCGACGAGCTCCACCGGTTCAGTAACCCCGACGAAGCCGCAGCAACGCTCCTCCTGCGCGACCCGACGGTGAAGGATCCGTGGGCGTGGCACCTCGCCAACGACCGCGTCGTCGGTGGTGACGTCGACCGGATGGCCGACCACGTCTTCAACGGGTGGCAGCAGGACATCGACTCCGGGCTCGACGCGCTGATGGCCGCTCCCACCCGTGACCAGGTCGGCGAGCTCAACGCCCGCGCGCAGGCGTACCGGTTCACTACCGGGCAGGTCCACGGCCGCCGCGGCGCGGACCTCATGGACGGCTTCCAAGCCCACACCGGCGATCGCCTCGTGACCCGGAAGAACGACTACAAGCAGCGCATGCACCGCGGCCGGGAGTTCGTGAAGAACGGCGACCGGTGGACCGTGAAGCGTGTCCACGACGACGGGTCCCTCGACGTCGTGCACGCCGGCCACGGCGGCAAGCTCCGCCTACCCGCCGACTACGTCAAGCAGCACGCGCAGCTCGGGTACGCACGCACCACCCACGGTGAGCAGGGCAACACCGGCGACACCATGTGGCAGATGGTCGACGCGTCGACCTCCCGCAATGCTGCCTACGTCGGTGGCACCCGCGGCCGCCACCGCAACACCTTCGCCGTCATCACCGAACCCGGCCAAGACATGCGCGACGTCCTGACGAAGATCGCCGGCAACGTCGACCCGAACCTCACCGCCCACGAAAGCTTGCGCATCGCGCAGCGCGACGCGGACCGCATCGTCACGCTCGTAGACCAGTACGCGGACCTCACCCAGCAGGCCGACCGGATCCGGTTCACCGCGGCCGCGGAGCAGGCCCTCGGCGTCGACGTCACCAACAGGCTCGGCGGCGAGAGCACCTGGGGTGTCACCGTCGCCGCGATGCGCCGTGCCGAGCGGGCCGGCCTCGACCCCGCCGACGTGCTCTACCGGGCATGGGCCGAACGTCCCGTCGACGACGTCGACAACGTCCCAGCCGCACTCGGCGCGCGCATCACCGCGCTCACGAAGCCGTGGGAGCAGGAACACCCACAGGCCGCCACCGAGCCGACCGTCCCGACGTGGATCGCCGACACCGCACCCATCTGCTCGACCCACCTTTCGCAGGCGTGGCGAGACGAGCTCCAGGAACGCCACGACCACCTCCGCGCCCGTCTCGCGGAGCGCGGTGAAGCGATCGCCGCCGAGCAGCCCGCGTGGGCAGCGCAGCTCGGCTCCGTGCCCGCTGAGCCCGATCGGCGCGCGGCGTGGGTGCGGCTCGCCGCGGAAGTCGACACCTTCCGCGACCGCCACAACGTCCCCCTCGAGGAGGCCAATGCAATTCCCGCCGGGCGCCGCCGTGAGGGGATCGGGAAGGATCTGCAGGAACGTGTCGTCGCGTCCCACAAGTCGCAGGTGCTCCGCGAACAAGCCACCGACCGGAAGGATCGCCTCGCGGCCATCCGCGGCCGCGACTCCGACGCCGCCCGCCGCCGCCGCGAGGCCTGGGAGCAAGCCCACGGACGCCAGGTCTCGACCGGACGTCCGAAGGACACCGGCAGCGGACGCGACCTGCCCTCGGCACCGACCCGGGACAACGAACGCGAACGCTGAGGCCAGCCGAGAAGCGTGGTCGCCGGGTGATGTCAGACTGCTCGCGTGAGGATGTTGGGGTGGATCCTGCTGCGGGCCGGGCGTGCAGTTCGGAGCTGGTGGCGCAGAGCGTTCCCGAAGACGCCTGAGCACGTCCACTCCGACCTGCGGAACTTCGAGCAACGGCTCACGGCTTATCGGGACGCAAGCGATGCTGCCCGAGCTGAGGCCCGCGCCGTCCTGCGGAACCGGTCAGCTGCAGCAGGCAGTGCCCTTCCCGGTACCGTCCTCGGTGCGGGGCTGACCGCGATCGTGGCGCTCACCGGCCTCATCGGCACCTACACGATCTTCCTCATGCAGTCCGGCGTCGCTGCCGCGAGAGATGCACAGGTGCGCTCGGATGCTCTTCACGACGCCGGCAAGCTCGAGGAAGCGAGAACATCCCTCAGCGGAGTCCTGAAAGGCTTGGACAGCCTGCTGAGCAGCGGTGGAGAGCTCCTCGTCACCATGGGAGCGCTCGTTGTGGGCTCGATCTTCCTCGCCTGGGTTATCGCCCGAGATCGCGCAGCGCTTCACGCCATCGCAACCGCGTGGCTCAAGGCGTACCTGGAGATCGAGGACGCCGCGTCAGACGACGACACCTCAGGCACTCGGGCACGCTGGTGGCAGCGCCTATAATATGGATTATGTCATATTCCACATACGCGCACCCTAACCTACTTCGACAGGCCTACTTCCCCTAGACGGGGTCCGTCGACCCGCATCCGCAATGCCGGTACCTCGCGTGACGACGAACGGCTGCAGCACGGACGTTGACTGATGGATGGGTTGATTGGAAGAACAGCGCCGACGGTGAGAGCTCGTAGCTCGGGTCCAGCTGCTCCAGCGCCAACCAGGCATCACCAGTTCGATGCGCAGCCTCGATGTCGCAGCGAAGCTCCAAACGTTGGAGAAGTTGACGGTGCACGAGTTTGGAAGCCAAGACCAGTGCGCCCGCCCCATACGCTGCGCACGCCACTTGCGCGAGCGGGACGTTCGCGTGTGGGACGGCCGCGATGGCCAGGACAAGATTGCCCAGCAGCAAGCCACCCGCCGCCCCCAGTGCTGCAGCAAGAACCCCGAACGCATCGACGTACCGCTCCCACCGCGGGACACCGAGCCGGATATGCGCAAGCTCGTGAGCAAGGGTGCCCCGAAGCACGCGCGGGTCGGGGTACTCGACCGTGCTGATCGCAACCTCGATCAGGCGGACCTCTGGCGTCGTGTGTGCCGATCCCGGTGGATCATCCGATGCCGACACGAACACCTGGAAGCCTTCCACGCCCATCTCCCCCGCGACGCGCACGGCCACTTCCTCCGCGCGGCGTTGTGCGCGTCCGAGCCTCGTTGACAGATCGGTCGCTCTCCCCGACTTCATCACGTCATTCACGCCCACGGGCGCACTGTAGTCGAGCAACAGACGACGTCACCTCGGTCCGCAGGATCGCTGGTGTCGGCAATGTCATCACGATGGTTGGCTCGCATAGGAGGGAGTGTCGACGGCGCGCGCGGGAGCTGAGGATCACCGCGCGAGGTGACGATCGTCGAGGCGTTCGGGTGCAGCTCGGCAACGGCGCTTTATGTGATAATGACAAGTACTCATGGCGAAGCGAACGACGACCCCAGCTGAACTTGCAGCACGCCTCCACACCGACGTTGACGACGTGCTGCTCATGCTGTGGGACGCCAACATCAACTACCCTCGCGGCCCCCACTCCGTCATCAAATCGCAAGATGTGGCCGTTGCCGAGCGCAGCTGCGGTCTCGCTGCCGCTCGAGAACGTCTCCTTGTTTCGTTCTGGGAGCGCCACTTCGGGTATGACCGTGCCCAATTCCAGGAGTATGCGAGCTCCCTCGGTATCCACATCGGCCCAGATGCTCGTCGCATACCGAAGGGCGCACTAGCCAAACTTGACCGCGCCACCGCCACACAGTCCCCCGCCTTCTCGTCACGTGACGTCGCAGTCACCAAAGCCGCGGCGCCGTTCGTCTGGCAAGAACGCGGTAACCGCCGGGATGCACTCACCTACCTCGGTGCTGACGACATCTACGAAATCCACATGTCCATCGCTGACGACTTCGCGGACAGCCCCGACCCGATCAGCCCGGCTGGTGTGCGAGACCAGTCGCTTCTCGAGAGCGCTGCGGGCCGACCGGAGGCAGGGCTTGGGGATATACGCAAATATCCAACCGTGCAGATGGCCGCAGCGGCCCTCATGCACTCGATCGTCCACAACCATGCCTTCTTCAACGGCAACAAGCGCACCGGCCTTGTTTCGATGCTTTCGTTCCTAGATCTCAATGGCTTCGTTCTCACGACCAACGAGGAGGAGCTGTTTCGGTGGACCATCCGCGTCGCCAAGCACGGGTTGAACCACGAAAACTTTTGCAGGCGATCTCGCCGACATCGAGGTGCAAGCGATGACCGGTTGGCTGGTCGATCACTCACGCCTGATCGATCACACGAACCGAATCATCACCGCTGGCCAGCTGCAGAAGCGGCTGACACTTCTAGGTTGCGAAGTACAACAGAGCGGTACCAAGCTCCGGATCACCCGAGCCGTGTCCAATAGCTACGCCAGATGGCGCAAATCGAAAACCCTCACGCTTGGCTACAGCATCCCCTACGGCGGCGAGGGACGACAGGTCTCTCGCGCCAACCTCCGGGAGCTGCGTCGGAACCTGCGGCTTACAGAGGAACACGGATACGACTCCGCGGCGTTTTTCGGGACCGACAAGACTCCGACCGACGACTTCATCAGCCGGTATAGGAAGACGCTGAACCGGCTCGCGAAGGTCTAGGTGCCTCGGGGCTGGTAACGATCCAGGTCTAGGCGAGAGAATGAGGATGGGAAGGAGGTTCCGTTGGGATCACGTGTGCTGTACCAGGACATCAAGCCCTACGACGTGCCCGCGTCCCTCGGCACCCTCCATGGGCCCTCCAGCGGCGTCCTGACGCTCCCGCTGGACGTCTACTGGGGTCCCGACCCCGACGCTGACCTCGACACGCTCTCGGGCGTGGGGAAGGCGTACCAGGCGATCCTCCGCGAGGGGGCATCCGATCTGCAGGAGGCGCTCCTCAACCGCGACGTCCTGCTGCGGACCTGGGATGAGCTGCTCCTTCCCGTTCGCGTGCGGTCGCTCTGGGAGTCCCGGTTCCCGGAGCTCACCGCGTGAGCGACGACCGCAACCTCCAGTTCGAAGTAGCGCAGACGATCCTCCGCGGCGCCGATCAGCACGGGTTCGTGCTCGCCGGGTCGGGAGCGATCCGTGAACACGGCATCGTTGACCGACTCACCCGCGACGTCGACCTGTTCACCAACCGCTACGACGCGGCCGAGTTCGACCGCGCCGTCACCGAGGCCAGCACCGTCCTCGCGGCCGCCGGCTACGTGGTGGAAGAGCGTCGACGGGCGGAGTACTTCGCGCACCTGAACGTCACCGCGACGGACGGCCGCCAGGTCGACGTCGACTTCGCCTACGACTGGCGCGGCGCGGAACCGGCTCGGCTGCAGGTAGGCCCGGTGCTGTCCGTGGATGACGCTGTGGCGTCGAAGACCAACGCCGTGTACACGCGCCTCGAAGCGCGTGACTTCATCGACCTCGACGCGATCCGATCCTCCGGCCGGTACACCGACGAGGAACTGCTGCGACTCGTCGCGGACCGGGACGACGGATTCGACCGGTCCATGTTCGCCCAGCAGCTGCAGCAGGTCGACCGGATCCGCGATGACCGGTTCGCCGCATACGGGCTCGACAGCGACGCCGCGGCCGCCATGCGGGCACGCACCACCCGGTGGGCGGCGGAGCTTGCCGAGGGTGGCGAGCCGCCAGCGCCGACGTCGCTGCCGGCCGCAACGCGGACGACGACGCTCGCTGCGATCCGTGGCCACCGTGAGCCCGAGGTGCAGGCACGCCGGGACTCGTGGGAGCAGGCCCACGGACGACCGATGCGGTCCGGCACCGGATCATCGACGCATGCACGTGATCTGCCCCCGTCGTCACCCCCGGGTCGTGAGGTCGATCGGGGCCGCTGACACATGAGGACGGGCCCACGCATCTGCGTGGGCCCGTCCTCATGGTGTGGCTACTGTGCCGGCGGCCTCGCCGGCGTGATCGCGTTGACCTCCTGGCGGTCACCGTCGTAGAGGTGGCCGCGCTGCATGCTGCAGTCCCGGAACGGTCCGGTCGCCGCGTCGAACAGGACGGCGCGGTGCGGGTCCCAGTGCCGGATCCACCAGTCCGAGAGCGCGGCCATGTTCCCGTTCTCGTCCTCCTGCTCCGCCTCCGCGGCGATGTGCGCGGTCCACAGCGCTTGCAGCCGGTCGACGACCTCGGGGTGCTTCCACCACTCCGGGCACCAGGTCGCCCGCTGCGCTGAGCCGGTGACTTCCACTCGGGCGAATCGTTCCTGCACCCAGTCGTAGAACATCGACTGGAACGGGTTCCCGCCCTCCGCCGGTGCTCCGGGGTCGACGTCGTCCGCCTCGTCGACGTCGACTGCCTCGATCTCAGACATTCAGGGCCTTCTTCCCACTGTTGATGCGGCGGCGGAGCTGGAGGTTCCGGAACCACGGCTTCGTCCGAATCAGGATCGGGTCGACGCCGCTGGCGAAGACCACCGCCCGCCACTTCCGCAGTGATCCCAGCGCCCCGGCGGTGAGGATCGGACGGAACCGGGTGGCACCGGTGGTGCTGTCGATGACTTCTTCGTAGTCACCGATCAGCGCGGAGAGCTCCTGCAGGCGCGGCTGGTCGACCACTCCCCCGCCGAAGACCCGCATCGGGGCGGCGGACCAGATCGCTTCCCACCCTTCCTTGCCGTACGCGGCGATCGCCTGCGCCGGGGACTGGAAGTACGCGTTCAGCACGATCCCGAGGGAGCCGTAGTACGAGTACACCTCCGGCAGTTCCGGCCACTTCACGACGTTCGCGCACTCGTCGAGCTCGACCACGAGCGGTACCCGCAGGCGCCCACCGTTGGCGTGGGCCTGCTCCTCGGCGGCCTTGCAGACCGCCCGGACGAGCGCGGTCGCGAACGCGGCCGCGGACCCGCCCTTCTTTGACAGCAGCACCAGCGTGTCCTTGCCCTGCGCTAGCGTCGCCGGGTCGAACTGCCGGATGCCCGTCGTGGGCACCGTCCACGCCATCATCGCTTCGTTCGACAGGGCGCCGGCCATGCGCTGCGCGGTGGCGTACATGCCGGAACGGGTCTTCTCCGTCCACTCGGCGAACCCGTCGAGGGTCGCAGCGAGGCCGACGACGCCGTGCCCGCGGAGGATGTCGGCGACGGTGGTCACCTTCTCCCGGGTCAGCCACTCGTACACGTCTCGCAGTTGCCGCTTCTCGAGCGCGGCTGCGAGGAAGCAGCCGGCGAGCATCTTCCGCCCCGACTCGTCGAACTGCGCGTCCCCGCCGCGGTCCGACGCCTTCCGGGTGGACGCCTCGAAGATCTCCGCGAGCTCGTACGCGTCGTCGTCGGTGCGGATGTCGGCGAGGAGGTTGAACGTGAAGTCGGGTGTCGACGAGCGGCGCACCACCTGGTTCGGGTCGAGGGTGTAGGTCTCTCCGGCGCCGTGGCGGGCGGCGAGGATCTCGCGGATCCCGTCCGGCTTGTTCGAGGTCACCATGACCCCACCGGGCGCGACCGCGCAGTGCGGGACGACCTCGGACGTGGTCTTGCCGCGGCGGGTGCCGTGCAGGTGCACGCCGGCGTCCTCCCATGACTGGAACACCTTGTGGCGGCCGCGGGTGGCGACCGCACCGATCGGGAGCCCAGGCCCGATGTCTGGTTCGTCCTCGTGCAGGTCCTCGCGGGCCTGCTCGAGGCGCGTCTTCTCCAGCAGCGCCTTGTACTCGTATGGCGGGGCCATGCGCTGCACGGTCTGCCGTTCCTCCCGGCGGATCCGGCCGAGCCGGCCGATGACGATCGCGGCCGCGACGACGGCTGCGACGACGACGATCACGATCGGGATGGTCGCGCCGGGAACGCGTGCACCACCGAAGAACTGTCGGATCAGCTCCACGACGTTCCAGGAGTACTCGGTCCCCGTCGGGGTGACTGCGGCGCCGAGGTGGATGCTGAGGTACGCGGTGAACAGGATGACGGTGAACAGCATCACCGTTTCGAATGTGGACCGAATCTCGCTCATCGTCCCAGCCCCCGTTCCGGCGTCGGCGCGGCGACGACGTCGGCCGTCGCTGCCGCTGAGGGGGTTCCTGTCACGCGCATGCTGCGGCCGTTGCCGCGTTCCCACGCCTCCCGGCGTCGCTGCACGTCGTCGCCGGTGCGTTCGGCCTGCTCACGGCGTGCTTCCCGCCAGCTGCGGAGCCGATCGCGGACGCTGGGACGTTCCGGAGTCGCTTCCTGCGCTGCAGCAAGTGTGATCGCGGCGCGGGCTGCGTTGTCCCGTTCGATTTGCGGCAGCGCGCGTTGTGCCCGCTGCGCGTCCGGGTCCAGGTAGTTGAACAGCGCGTCGCGTGGGTCGCCGGCGTACACCGACGGAGCGTGCGTCACCTCGAGCGTGCGGCTATCGACGCTCGCGATCAGATCATCCGCGCCGGCGTCGAGCCCCGCCCACCGGCCGGTGAGGTTCGCGCTGCGCTCGAGGGCGGCTTCCGCGGCCGCGGTCAACGGCTGATCGGCGGTGCTCTCCTCGTAGAAGCGTTCCATCCCGGGCAGTTCCGCGTCGAGCGTGCGGATCAGCCGCCCGAGCTCGTCGTACGCGAGGACCTTCGCAGTGAGCACTTCCGCGCCCACCCGCTCCTTCCCGGCCTCGTCAGCATCGTCGTACGCAAGGCCCGTCTGGATCCGCTCGTTGTACCCGTCGAGGTACGCCTGCTCCATCCGCTCCTGCAGCCGCGCCGGCGCCTGCGGCTGCTCGTCGAGGGACGGCAGCTCCGCGAAGGGCTCCAGTGCTGCGACTTCGGCTTGGAGCGTCGCCTGCTGCGTGCGGATGCTGTCGCCGGCAGCCGGGTCCTCGTACATGTCGACCAACCGTTCCGCGTTCATGTCGGCGGTAGCCCATTCGCTTTCGAGCTCTCCGATCCGCGCACGGGCAGCGTCGGTGAGATACGCCTGGTCCAGGCGTCCAGCGGGCGTCTGCTCGGCGGCGGGCAGCGTGCCACGCGGGTCGATGAGGGTGCCGGTGAGTCCGTAGTCATCGACTGCCCCGATGACGTCCGCTCGCCACTCGTCGACGTCCGGTGCTCCGGCGGCGACGGCTTCTTCGTACCGGGCGGCCATCGTCGCGATCGCCTGTAGCTGTCCGGCCCGGCGATCGTGCTCCTCGAGCGCACGCACGGTGTCCGGGTCGAGGCCTGTGGTGGGTGCGGCATCGCCCGCGCGGGGATCCCACGCGGTGCCCTGCAGTCCCTCCCGGGTCAGGAATGCCTCGAAGCTGCGCCGGGCGAGGTCGGCGCCGGTGCGAGCGAAGGCGGCCCAGTCGATCTCCGGCGCTTGGGCGGCGGCGGCCGCCGCCTGCGTCGTGCGGTCCGGGTCGGTGAAGTCATCAGCCATGATCGTGTGCCTTTCCGTGCTGCGTTAGTCGGTGGCGGACGCTGTGGCGCCGTCGTCGGTGTCGGTCCAGAACCGGACGTCCGGGTAGCCGTCCGGGTCGGCGGGTTCGGGTCCGAACCAGTGGTGCTCGGGCGCTCCGGCGATGGCGTCGGCATGCCGGTATCGGGTGTCTTCGCACTGCACGGTGCTGTCCTCGCCATCCAGCCGGGTCGTGAGCGTCCCAGTGCAGGGCACGTCGACGTTCTGCTCGTCGACCCATCGCACGGGCCCGTACGGGCCCGCGGCGACGTGGTGGGGGTCCGAGCGCGGCGGGACGGTCACCTCGCACCGGTACAGCGTTCCGTCGCGCTCGAAGCGGGACTCGCACTGTGCGCCGCCGGCGCCGTGGAGGGCGGGCCGTTCTGGGCCGAGGATGATGTCCTCTTCCAGCATCATCAGCCCGCCGGTGGACGCCTCGTACTGCTCGAGCAGGTTCGAGAAGGTGTCCTCGAGCGGTAGCGGGTGCTCGGGTCGAGTGTCGCGGATCCCGGCGAGTTCGATGAGGTCGTGTGCGGCGCATGCAGCCCGGTACGCCCACCAGCCGAGCCGGGACCGTCCGAACTCCCACCGTGCGTCGCTGGCGATCGCCCACACCGGGCGCGGTCGCCCCTCGAGCCCTAGGGCGGTGGAGCCGCCGTGGCGGTTCCCGAGCTCGCGGCGTTCGTCCTCGAGCGCGGTGGTGATCTGCTCGAGTATCCCGACCCCGGTCAGACGCTTCCCGAGCTGCTGCTCGGTCAGCGTCGGGAGCGCGTCCACCTGGTCGGCGTGGGTGCCGTGGCCGGCAAGGCGGAGCAGTTCCGGGGTGAAGGTGTGGAGGAGCCAGTTCGCTGTCGCAGCGAGGTCGCTCTGCCACCACCACACCTTCGCCGGGAGATCGGTGTTCGTGTTGAACCAGCCGCGGCCACGGCATGCGTCGCAGCCCGCCTGATGCGATGACTCGCCCTCGACCACGGTGCACTGCTCGCAGGGCACGATCCACGGTTCCGCTTCGCCCATGTCGAGCACGATCGCCCAGTGCACCGTGTCGGTGGCCTCGTGTCGGCCGGTCGTGACCGGCAGCGTCACGCCCGGTGTGGCCGCGGTGAAGACGCTCATGCGACGTTCTCCGTCGACGCGCCGGCGTCGATCGTGCCGGGGTCTGCGAGGAGTTCCGGGAGGTCCGCGGCGTCGGCGTCCTTGTTGTCGATCCACCAGCGGGCCCGGTCGAGCGGCCGCGCGGCGACGAGGACCTGCTCCTCGAACTCCGCGTCGGTGAGCTCCCCGCTCTCGACGAGTGCTTCGTACGCACCGCGGATCAGTTCGGCGCGGATGCGCAGCGCCCACGGCACCTGCTTCTCCGTGCCGACCAGGTCGATCGGCAGGCCATCGCGTTCGGCGTCCTCGCGGATCTGCTCGGCTTCCTTCGCGTGCCGGGCGTCGCGTTCCGCGTCGGACTCGCCGGAGCCGTTCTGCTTCTTGAAGCAGCGGCCGCACACCAGGTGCTCACCGAACCACTTCGCGGACGCGGCCCGCTTGCCTGCAGGCTTGTCGGACAGGTCGCGGTTCTCGATGTGCCCGCACGTGTACTGCACGGGCCAGATCGTCTTGACAGGCATGTTCTTCCTCCGCTTGCTGGTTTCAAATGGGGTTGGGGGCGAAGCCGGCGCTGTGGCCGGTGGCTGCGGCGACGATGAGCGCGGCGGCGACCGCCACCGCCAGGACCGCTCCTGCGGCCGCTGCGACGCGCTCACCGCGCGTCCACGCGTGCGGCGGGACTGGGATCGCCGAGAGCGCCGCCGCGGCCGCCGATTGCAGCCGGACCCGTGAGGCGTCCACGGGAGCGGTGAAGCACGCCGTCGGTGAGTCGACCGTGTCGGGGTGGGACACACCCCACAGCGCTTCGCCAGGGCGGCCGTCGATCGCGGCGATGAGGGTCGCGCACCACAGGCCTCGGTCATCGAGGTCGATGCCGACCCACGCCGACGAGCGGACGCTGATGCTGTCCACCCCGTCGAGGGTGGGGGTTCCGCTCGAGGCGGCGACCCAGGCCGCCCGTTGCCGCTTGCGCTTCTTCGGCCCCTGCAGGGTGGTGGTGGTGGTCATGCTGACCTCCTCGCGTTGGTGGTGCGGGTGCGGTCGGTGACGAGCTGCTGGATCCGGGACAGGGACAGGCCGGATGCTTCGGCGGCGGCTTCTCGGCCGACGGCGATCGCGGCGTCCGCGATCGCGTCGTCTCGTGCCTGTCGGGACTGCCGATACGCCTCGACGGCGCGGCGCACCTGGTCGATGGGGTCGGTGGCCCGATCGGTCGTGGAAGTCATCGGGTCACTTCTCCTTGCTTGCGGGGAGTGTGAGCTTGTCGGTGGTGCCACCGAGGTCGACGTGCTGGTGTGAGCAGTCGTCCTCGAACTGGCGGATGTTCGACAGGGGCGTGTTCGGCCGGCACTGCACCTGCCCGACCTGGGAGCCCTTGGGCATGATCGTGTTGAGCCACTGCAGGAACTCGATGTCCGCGGGCCCGGAGCCGAGGAGCACCTTCCCGCCGACGGCGTTGAAGTCCACGGCGACGGCCGGGTTCTTGCAGTGCAGCGAGCCCGGGCAATGGATCCCGATTCCGACGCAGGGGCGGTTCATGTCGCTGATCTGCACGGACCCGTACTTGTTGAGGGCGGCGACGAGGATCTGCAGGATGCGGGTGTCGACCTGGCATCCAGGCTCGATCGTCCCGTCAACAATCGGGAGGATCTCCTGCTCCACCGTCTGTGGGTGGTACGTGTCGGTGAAGGTGCCCTTCTTCCACGCCGCGGCGAGGGTGGTCGCGAGTTCCTTCTGATCCCCGGACACGTCGCAGCCGGATGTGACCGTCTTCCCGGTGAGGGCCTTGATGACCTCCTGCGCCTGCGTGAAGAACTTCGCGTAGTGGTACGGGTCGGCGTTGCCCTGCACCGCGTGTGCGGCGAGGGTCGGCTCCATCGACTCCCACCCGTCGACACCGAGCAGGCGGGTCAGGAACGCCTTCGCCGCGGTGGGGATGTCCAGACGCTGGTCGCGGGTGCCGTAGGACCCGCCCTGCTGCAGGACACCGATGGTGGTGTTGTCGACGGCGTCGCCGTGGTTCGGGTTCGACAGCGACGACTCCCCCATTGCCGTCATCACGAGGATCGTGGTGGCCTGCTCGTTGACCTTCATTTCGTGGGCGGCCGCGATGAGTTTCGCGGCTACGCCCAGCTGGTCCCGGTTCCACTGCCCGACCTTGTCCGGCAGGTTCCCGCTGACCGTCCCGGTCGATCCCGAGCCGGCCCTGCACACGGCGGCCGCCGCGGGACCGCCGCCCGATGCGGCGGCGACGGCGAAGTAGATACCGCCGGCGACGATCACGATGGGCGCGAGGATCAGAGCGATGACCCCGAGGATGCCGCCCTTCATTCGTCGCTCCCGGGCAGCTGCGCGGAAACCACCAGCCAGCGACCGTTCTGCTGCTGCAGGTTCACGGTGTAGGTGCCGGCGTCGGTGGGGACGGCGACGATCGCCGGCACCGGGTCCTGCTCGCCGTCATCGTCGGCGCTGCCCGGCACCGGCGCCGCGGACACTCCCGCGGTCACCTTCGCCGGCCCCGTGACCCGCGTGCCGGGTACCCGGTCCCGGTTCGTGCCCGCGTAGGCGGTCTTCGCTTGCTCGGTGAGGTAGCTGGCGTAGTTTTTCTCCCACGCGTCCGTCGGAACCGTGTGGTCGGTGAATGCGAACACGAACCCGGCCGCGGCCGACGTCGGCGTGTTCGCTGGCGCGGCCTCAGTAGGGGTCGCACTCGTCGACGGCGTCACCGATGACGTCGGAGCCGGCGCGCTCACAATCTGCGACGCCGAAGGCCGGAGGGCGAAGTGCAACACGACGCCGGCGACGACGATGGCCACCGCCGCGAGGAAGGCGATGCCGAGCGCGACCCACACGGGCACGCCGCGTTCCTGCCGGGGGCTCATGCCGCCACCAGGCCCTGCTCCTTGGAGTGCTCATCGGCGACGACGCCCATCGCGTAGTTCGTCTCGGTGATCTTCTTCTCCAGGCTCGAGCGGATGTGCGAGACGCGGGTCTCAGCGTCGATGCCGACCTTCTTGAAGTGGTGCCCCTGCGGCAGCGTCATCAGGTACTCGGACGCCCCGGTGCGCAGGCCCGCGATCGATGCGGCCTGCTGCGCGTCGTCGGAACGTGCCTGGCGGAACAGGTGCAGGGTGCCGGCTTCCTTGATGAAGGAGATTGCGGGGTCCTCCGGAGGGATGTCGGCGACGTGGTGGATGTTCACCACGTTCGACAGGCCCAGCGCACGCGACAGCTTCGAGTTCGACCGGATCACGGCGCCCATCGGACCGCCGACGAGGAACCATCCCTCGTCGACGCAGAAGTTCGTCTGCTGCTGCTCCTTCGACGTCCGGATAGCGCCGATCGTCCACGCGTTCGCGAGCATCATCCCGATCGACCGGGCGGGGCCGTCCTCGGGCAGCTGGCTGAAGTCGAAGAACGTCGCCTTCTTGTCCAGCGCCACGGACGAGGAGGTGTCCCCGTCGAACAGCCCTGGCATCTCTTCCGGGATCCGCTCGAGCAGGATCCGGGCGCCGTAGCCGGCGAGCTCCTGGTGGTCCTTCACGAACGAGCTCAGGCCCCGGTACTCGGGGACGTCCATGTCACCGATGCGCTCGAGCACGTCGAGGATGTTCGCCGCGCGGCCCTTGTCCTCCGCCGAGCGGAGTGCGTGCAGCACCGCCACGCGGACCGCCTTCTTCTCGAACCGGTCCAACTCGACGTTGTCGTTCAGGACCGCCGCGGCCTGCTGCACCATCTGCACCATGCCCGTCGGGCCCGGAACGAGCTGCGTCTGCAGCAGCCGCGGGTCCAGCAGGTTCAGCGTCACACCCTCGCGGGCGGCCGACGTCGTCGTGTCGGCGATGATGAACCGGATGGGTTCCGCGCCGATCGCGGCTGCGACGGGGGTGTACTCGCCGAACTTCGAGTCGCCGGTGAACGGCTTAATGTCGATGACCACGACCCGGCGGCCCTTCAGCACCAGCGGGCGGAGCACGTAGTCGCACTTCATCAGCGTCGATTTCCCCACGCCGACGTCGCCGATCGTGCACACGTTCGCCGAGGTCACCTTCCCGGCGCGGAACGCCGCGAACTGGTCGTTCGTCGCCGGCGTCGACGACAGCGTCTCGATCCCCGACAGGAGCCCTTGAAACTCCATCGGGGACGCGATCGGTGCGGGGTTGAGGATCTCCACCTGCCGGGTCGTCGACGGAGCTCCCTGCACGACGGGGCCGTAGTAGCCGATCCGGGTCAGCAGCTTCCGCCGCTTCGGCTGGTAGCCGCCCTCCGCCGGCACCGGGAAGCCGTTCGCGTCGCGGCCGGGGGCGAGCTCGTCGGTGACGTCGTCGGAGATCTCCGGTGAGGACCGGATGGTGCGCTTGATCCGCTGCCTCGCCGACAGGGCTCCAGCCCGGCGGGCCCGACGGGTCGGCTCGTACGCCTCGTCCGTGGTGTCGGGGTCGGTGTTCGTGGTGGTGCTCATCGGGTGGGTCCTGTTCGTTCGAGGGTGTCGTGCACGTCGATGACGTCGCCGGCGGGGATGTGGATGCTGTCCCGGAGCCGCCACCCCTCCTTGGCGAAGAGTTGAGGTCCTCGACGCGAGTGCGGAGTTGCCGGGAGCGGCGGGGCTGCTCGTCCTCGCCAGCGGGGAGGAACGTGGTGACCGTCGTGTAGACGTCGTCGGGGCGGCTCACGCGTCCGCCTGCTGCGCTGCGGTGTCCTGGTCCAGGGCGCGCAGGCGACGTGAAACCACCCACACGCTGGCCACCGTCACGGCGACCAGCAGCACGCCCGCGAGGGGGGGAGATCGTGCTGCCCAGCGGGACGGCCGCGAGCCCCGCGACGAGGAACACCACGCCGGTCCGGGTGCGGCGGCTCTTGCCGGTAAGGAACCCGACCATGACGAACCCGATGCCGACGACCGACAGGGCCTGCGCGCTGGCGAGCATCGCCCAGTAGACGCCGGTCACAGCGACTCCTTGGCTTCCTTGCCCGCGGCAAGCTTCTCCACCCGGGTGCCGATGGATCCGTTCGTGGGTGCGATGCCGCGGCCGACGGGCCACGTGTACGCGGCCGCGGTCTGCTGGTGCGGGTCGAGCCAGGTCAGCTTGCTGATGCCGGCGTTCGACGCAGCGGCGGTGATCTCCTCGACGGCGTCGGAGAGCTCCTGCCGACTGCCGGCGGTGACGGTGATGTACCCGACCCAATTGGCGCCGGTGTGCCCGGTGCCGGGGGTGAGGTCCGCGATGCGCCGCTTCGCGGCTTCCTGCTCGACGTTCAGCGTGGTGTCCTCGATGCCGCCGCCGCGGGCTCGCCGGTTCGCGTCGGCGATGTCGGACACGCGGTCCTTCTCCGCGAGGAACAGGGCGTGATCCTGCGGCGTCAGCTCGAGGTGGAAGCTGATCGTCCGGACCACCTGGTGCTCCATCTCGCCGAGCATCGGCGCCATCCACAGCGACGTGCGGTGTGAGATCTTGACGTCCTTCGCGGTAACCCGGCAGGTGCGGGAGAGGGACTGCGAGAGCCGTCCGTCGGGGGCGCCCACGTAGGTCATGTGCGACCAGTCCTCTTGCGAGGGCAGCCACGCCCGGTCCGGGGTGATGTCACCGGCCTGGTCCATCGGGAACCCCGGGTGCTGCAGGTGCCGCAGCACCGCGGCGGTCTGCCGGGCGGTGAGGGCCCGAACGTTCCGGAACCGTGCAGCCGTGAAGGCTGCGGCGACGGAGCGGATTTCTCGGTCCATGACGGCCAGCCATCCGTCGATGCCCTCCCCCGCCCGCTCAGCGCGAGAGATGAACCGGTCGGTGACGGGCCAGCACACGACGAACATGGGCCGGTTCACCAGCTGCGCGGCGGAGATGTCGTCGACGACCTCGCGGTAGGACTCGTGGATCTCGTCCGGGATCGTGTCGTCGCCGTGCTCAGCGAGCCACGCCTCGTGCGGCGCCGGGTCGGAGGGCAGGATCCGGGAGATGGTCTGCACCCGGTTCGGGAGGGTGAGCGCGGCACCGAACTGGGCGAGGACCTGCTCGTACCCGGCGGAGGAGGCGTCGAAGACGGCGTCGGATTCAATGCCTTCGACCTGTCCGGTGGTGCTGAACACCACGGCGAGGTACTCCTGCCCGAACGAGGGCCGGTGCCACTGGATCCCGGGGGTCCGGTTCCGCTCGCGGAGCCACAGCATGCCCTCGACGCCGTCCGGGGTGAGGCGCATCGCGTGCATCTGCCGCTCTGCTTCCTTCCGGGCGGCACGGCCGTCAGCGTTGGCCCACGCGTCGGTGAGGGCGTCCCAGCCGTCCTTGTCGTACGGGACGAACGTGGTCAGGCCGCGCTTTTCTCGGTCGCGGAACGACTTCCGGTTGATCTTGCGCTGCAGGATGGTGTTGTTTTCGGTGTCGATCGTGACAAACCACGCCACCACCGGCAGCACCGCCAACGCGATCAGACCCCAGATCTGCCACAGCGAGGACGCGATGAGCCCGGCGACGAGGGCGACTCCCAGCGTCCAGAGGCGGACCTTCGAGATCCGACCGCCGAACAGGCCACGGTGGGCCATGTCCCCACCGATCAATGACGTACGCATGCTCAGTCCCTTCCGGACGGTTTAGTCATGGCTGCCGGCGTCGCCGGCCTGCTCGGCCGCCTGGTGGCCGGCTCGCACGGCGGAGGCGGCGGCCTTCAAGGCGGCGTTGGCGAGGACGGTCGCGACCGCGGCGGGTGCGCCCACACCGGACGCGGCAGTGCCCGCGGTCGCGGTCTTCCCGGCGGCGCTCGTGGCGCCCTTCTGCGCGGCAGCCTGGGCGGTCCTGCGGCCACCGGACTGCGCCGCCTGGTTCGCTGCGCTTCCCGCGGCGCTGCTGCTAGAGGCGTTGATCGTCGTCGGACCGCCGCTTGCGGGCTGCGCAGGCTGCGTCGACGGCGTCCACCCGGACCCGGAGCCGGAGCTGTTCCCGGCGGCCTGGTTCGGGTTCTGCGGACCCTGCTGGCCGCGACTGCTCGGCAGCTGCGGAGCCGAGCCGGGATTCGGGCTGTTGAAGCCGCCGTCGCGGGACTGCCCGCCACCACCGAGTGGTGCGGTCGCCGGGGTAGCGATCTTCATCAGCGCCATCGGGGCGAACACGATCATGCAGATCAGCACCGCGGGAAGTGCGAGGTTGACGAACGTGGCGAAGTCGCCGGCGTCGCCGTCGACGGCCTTCATCTGCAGGCCGCCCACGGCGCGGAACACGATCCCGACGAGGAGGATCAGCAGCGCGTGGGAGAAGCACAGTGCCAACCACACGGTCGGGCCGATCTTCGCCAAGTGCCGGGTCTTCGGGTTCACCGCCCACGCCAGGAACAGCGCCATGAGTGCACCGGTGAGGTACATCGTGCCGAGCTGGATCAGCAGCACGAACACCACCACGATCATCCCGAGCAGCAGCCCCTCGAGGGTGATCTGCGAGATGAGCGCGGTCCCCCACAGCTGTTGGGCGTTGTCGGACGCTGCGGCGTCACCGAGGTGGGTGAAGTAGTCCTTCGTCGACGAGCCCACCGCCCACAGGGCGATGGAGTCCTCGAGCTGGACGAACACCTTCCCGATCAGCTGCCCCACCAACGGCCCGAACGACGCTGCGACGACGAAGCCCGGCAACGCCACGAACAGGGACTCCGCGAGCTCCTTCCCGGAGTTCTTGCCCTTCTGCGTCTGCACCGTCGCGACGATGATGAGCACCGCGGCGAGCAGGAACGCCATCGCGAACGACACCCGGTAGGAGTCGATCCACCACTGCGCCGAGTAGTCGGGGTGCAGCGCGTCGATCATCGGCGAGATCAGCTTCGTCGCCGTCACGTACACGGCCTGCTGCAGCAGTGACGTGATGTACCCGGCGGGATCCTTCACGAAGTCGACGGCCTTGACGACGTCGGTCGCGGCCTTCGCGCCGGAACCGACGATGCCGGAGATGATCCCCGACAGGCCTCCGGCGACGTTCGCGCCGGCATCTTGCCACCAGGACATCAGCAGCCCTCCTTGAACGTGGTTCCGGACTGGGTCGCGTTCACACGCCAGTCGCCGTCCCCGGACGCGCCGGAGACGACCCAGCCGCCGTTCGTGGCGGTGAGGACGAACTCGCCGCCGGTGTAGTTGACCTTCCCGTCGCGGACATCGGTCTCGCCGTCCGTGGTCGACGGGGCGGCGATGTCGATCGTCACCGTGTGCTTGGTGAGGTCGATGACCTTGAACGCACCCTTCGACAGGTCGACGGTGTGCTTCTGCGCATCGGCGTAGGGGGTGCCCTCCTGCACTTGGGTCTTCAGCAGGTCGTGGGCGGTGCCGGTGGTGGCGATGTTCACGACCTGGTTGATGCCGGGTCGCCACTCCGGGTCGGCTGCGCTGGTGACCTGCAGGAACCCGCCCAGGAACTCCGCAGCGCCTTCGACGGTGAAGTCCTTCGTGCGGCGCAGCTGCAGCAGGTCGTCACCGGTGATGCCGACACCGGCGACGCAGCCGGAGACGGTGCGCCGCTTGGAATCGCCGAGGCTGTCGATCGTCGGAGCCGAACCGGGCGTCGCTGCGGGCGACGTCGCTGAGCTCGTCGGCCCGGTGGACGGGTGTGGCAGGAATGCCACGACGATCAGCACCACCAGGGACGCTGCAACCAGCGCGCCGAAGACGATGCCGAGGGTCGCCAGCAGGCTGAGCCGCTTCCGCGGACAAGGCGTGCGTTCCCGCTCGTCGACGCCCGTCACGATGCGCCGTTCTGCGCGGCGGTGGTGATCGCGAGGAACAGCGTCGGAGCGAGGATCACGCCGGCGATCGCGATGCCGGTGCCGAGCATGGTGTTGCGGGCGTGCTCGGCGTCGTTCGGCTTCTTCGCGTCCATCGCCTTCCGCAGGCCCATGAGGGCCTTGATGAAGAAGAACGCCAGGACGATCAGTGCGATCGCGAGGAACCCGCCGAGGGCCGGAACCCAGACGTTCCGGAAGCCGTCGCCGAGCCAGTCGAAGTTCGGCGTCACACCCTCGAACGGGTTGTCGCCGGCAGCGACGACCGACGTGGCGGTGGACACCAGAGCAGTAGGGATAAGCAGCAGAGACATGGATGAACCTTTCGTGGGTTACGCCGACGCCCGGCCGGTGTCGGTGTCGTTGTCGGAAGAGGGCTTGGGGAGGGCGCGCAACTGCTCGGGGAGGTCTTCCGCGGGTTCGGCGTACCCGGACGCGCGGCGGGCGCGGCCGTAGAAGCGCTGCAGGTTGACGGTCTCGGTCAGCTGGTGGCGGCAGAACGCGCAGAACGTCGCCGGCGGGGTCCGTTCCCCGCACTCGGGGCAGGTCACCCAGTCCTCACGCGGATCCGGCTCGACCGACGGCACCACCGGCGCCTGCGCGGCGGCCACCGCCGACACCGGCCCAGGTGTGGGCGTGGGATCCGCCGCCGGAGCGGCCCCGTCGGGGTCCTCATCGTCCTGCGTGTCCGGCACGGCCGCGGCATCCGCGGGTCGGGCTGCCGCCGTGGTGCTGGGCTGTTCGCCGCGCACGACACGGACGATCTCGGCGGCCGCGAACGTGAACGCCTCCTGCGTCGCCTGCGACACCTTCGCCCAGGTGATGTCGCGGCGCTCCGCGATGTGCGGGTCGAAGGGGATGTCGAACTGTCGAGCACCGCCGCGCTCCTCGAGGTACCGCACGACGTCGGCACGGTCGTCGCTGTTCTCCGGGCGTCCGTCCGTCATCCGCAGGATGACGGCATTCCGCGCGAGCTCCGCGGCGTGGCCGCCAGCGGCGATCAGACCATCGAGCATCTCGATCGCCTTCAGGCCCGAGTCGCGAGCCATCATCACCGGAACCACGAGCACGTCCGCGACGTCGATTGCGCCCAAGAACGGGCCCGTGGTGACGACGTTGCCGGAGTCCATGAACCGGAACCGGTAGTACTCATCGATCACGCGTGAGACGCCCACGACGTCGTCCGCGGTCAGCGCTGGGCGGGACTCCCCCGGACGCGACCCGAACACATCGACGAACGACGACTGCTGCACGGCGTAGCCGGCGAGCTGCCCAGACGAACGGATCTGGCTGATGTCGCGCACCAGGTCGCCGAGGTCGAGCTGCGGGGCGCCTTCCGCGCGGAGTGCGAGTGTGCCGGCGTCGTCCGCGACCTCGAGCGCGCAGATCCCGTTACCCTTCACCGCTGCGAACGCGGACGCGAGGCCGAGCGTCGCCGGCGTCTTGCCGGACGTGCCCTTCGGGTTCGCGATCAGCACCCCCACGGGGCGGGTGAACGCGCTGTGCAGGATCACCGCCCGCGCGCTCTCGAGCGCTGCGACGCGGTCACGCGCCTGCTGCTCCGCCGCACTCGGCTGCAGCTTGAAGCCGATCCGGTTCAGCCCACCTCTCAACCCGGTCTTCGCGATCCCGGTGGCGTCCCCTTCCACCTCCGCCGAGCGGAACAACGTGTGTGCCGGGTTGGGGGCGTGGTGCCCGCTGGTTTGGTCCTGAGTCTCCAAGAGAGCCCTCCAACTTAATAAGTTGTGGGTCCCCTACCCCTGCGGAGGCCACGTACTGCGGGGGCAGCGGACCCCCCATTTAGGGGCAGAATGTGCCGCTGTCAGTAAACTACTGTGCCGCCAGCGGCGCAAGCCGTCTGAGGTTTTGGCTGTGCCGCTAACGGCACGTGCCGCTCGCGGCACACCACATATTTCCCTGGCGGGAGTCCCTATCCTGGGTGAATGCCGGATGTACCCCAAGGCGCCGCGGACGAGTTCTCGCAGGCGATTGCGCGAGCGATCGAGGACGCCAAAGCTGCCGCGGGACTGACCACCCGAGACCTCATCAAGCGCTCAGGTCTGTCGGCGAACTACTACTACCGCCGGGCACGCGGTGAGCTGCCGTTCACGACGAACGACATGTCGGCCCTGGCAACTGCGTGTGGTGTGTCCGTTGGGGATCTGTGGTCCCGGGCGCAGGCCTCCCTCACGCCCAAGGAGATTTCTCCGGAAGAGGTCATCTCGGAGCGCGTCCACAAGCTGTTCGCCGTAGCGCAGGCCCAGTTCCCCAAGCTGGACGTCCAGGGCGCTCTGCTCGCTAGTGACGTCGCGCAGGAGTCCCACCTGACCCTCCAGCGTTGGCAGGCCGTTCTCGCTGGCGAGCACTCGGATGTCACCGCTGAACAACTCGTCGCGATCGCAACGTTCTTCGGCGTTGATGAGTCCTACCTGACGCAGCTCGAGCTCTCCGGCACCATCGATGACATCGACGCACGCCTAGACGTGCAGCAGGCGTTCGCGCAGACTGAAGCGAGGGGCGCGTCGACGCGCGGGGTCGCCGGCGCCAGCCCCGCATCCCTCCGGGCACTCGCGCGTGCGATCCGGGAGAGCAAGCGGGTAGAGGAGTAGATGTACGTGGGTCAGAGCGATCAGGTCGAAGTCGCCGTCGACGAGCAGCTGCAGGCGATCTTGGATCGCCTCGCACTCCCCGACGATGACCGCAGCTTTGCCCGCTTGATCGGCGTCGTCGAATCGCTGTACGGCAAGCGCCTCGACATCAGCGCCATCAGCAGCCCGGACCAGCACCACACTGGCTACTGGATCGACCATGACGATTACGGCGTCATCATGTACCGCAAGGCCGATACGGCCACCGTGCAACTGCAGACGGTTCTGCACGAGTTCATCCACGTCGTGGGCGGCCACAGTGGCTGCTCCGCACGTCCGGAAGCAGCAGAAGCAATCCGGAACGCCGGCGGCGACAGCATCATCTCTATCCGAGGCCGGTCGGTTACCGAAGGGCATCTCAGCGACGAGTTGCAGCTCGAAGAGGTCATCGCCGAGCAGGGCGCATTCGCTCTCGCGAGGTGGCTCCGTGGCGCTGGCAGCGAGGCGGCGGCGGACATCTTCTGATGCCCGTCGTGCTCGCCGCGGCCGCGCTGATCCTCGTCACCGGGGTCTTCCTGGCCCGCACACGCCGTGCCCTGCACCGGCGTTTCTCCACCGGCGAGCAGCAGTCGCTCCCGCCGGCGTGGGTTGCGTCCGGCTACGCGATCCTTGGCCTGCTCACGCTCGGCCTCGTCTGGCCCGCATCCACCCTGGACCAAGCGCTCCCCCTCGTCGGTGGGCAAAACTTCCTGAACCTCATCGAAGCGCTGACCGCGACCGCCGGCTTTTGGTACCTCCGCGACGCGATCCGTCTCTACAGCGGCGATCGACCGCCGGGCCAACTCCGCTACCTGGTTCTCATCACCGCGGTTCTCACCGGCTTCTTCATGGCCATCCCGAATCGGGAAGGGCCAGCAGAGACGTTCATTGACGACCACCTCGCGTCCGTCGCCTGCTGGGTCTACATCAGCCTCTACATGATCGGGTTGCTGTGGATCTCGCTCAGCTCGCTCTTCTCCGCACTGCCGCGCAGAAGCGCAGTCGCTGGCCGGCTGTTCATCACCGGGTTCTCCCTCGTCATCGCCGCAGCGATCGCCGACCTGGTGTACACGGCCATCGGCCACTTCGCCGGCGAGCTCACGCCAGTCGGAAGCGCGTTCTTCCTGGCCTTCGAGTTGCTCTTCTACCCCGGGATGCTCACCATCATCGTGGGCTACATGCTCGCCGGTATCAGCCGCACCCTGTGGCGGTGGCGTGGATGGCAGCTCGAGCGAATGCTCGGCGTACCGAGCTCGCTCAGCCTCATCAAGCGGATGATTCAGGACCCCGACCCGCTCGACCATGCCTACGGCCTCACCATCGAGATCCAGAACCGACTCATGAACGAGACCCTGCAGCTCACCGCACCCGAGGGCCGGCGCTTCCGCAGGACCGAGAGCTGGATCGCCCGCACCACCCTGACCCCCTCCGGAAGGACCTGGAACGCATGACCGGATCAGCAGCTCTCACCACGGGTATCGCGATCGGCGGCAGCCTCGTCCTGGGCGCTGCAGCGCTGGGCGTCGTCGGCGGCCGACGAGCCATCCACCCTCGGCCGAAACGCCGCCCCGTCATCCGAGCCGGCGATGCGCAGCAGATCCGACTCGACCGAACCCCAGCCACGAGCGCACCAGGTCAGTACCGCATCCGCTTCGGAGCGCAGGACGCTCTCAGCGCCCTCGTCGGCGACATTCGAGACCAGGACGAGGCGACGGTCACGCGCGCCCTCGTGGACGCCACCCAGGGCCTTCCTGCCGTCGACGATGCTGTCCTATGGACCGGGTATGTCTACCCTGATCCCGCATCGTTGAAGGCCCTGTACGAGGAAGTGCAGATCCAAGCCCCCAGCGGGCCGCGGAAGGCGTACCTGTTCGAAGGCAGTACGCCCACAACCCGCTGGGCAATCCACGTCCACGGCATCCACTCGTCCCGGACCTCCGCGCTCAGAAGCGTGCCCGGCACGCTGTCGGCTGGGCTTACCTCCCTGGTGGTCTCTTACCGCGGCGACGTCGAGGACACCGCCGCACCTCCCGCGACGCTCGGCCAGGAAGAGGCGCACGACGTCGAAGCTGCGATCCAGTACGCCGTCGACCATGGAGCAAAAGACGTCGTCCTCGTCGGATGGTCGATGGGCGCCACCATCAACCTGATCCTCGCCGCCACCTCCAAGCACCGGTCGCGCATCGCCGGCCTGGTCTTCGTCGGACCCGCTCTCGATTGGCGGTCCATCATCGGCGCCGCAGCCCAGCGCTCCGGGATCCCCGGATTCCTCGCGCCGCTGTTCACCGCCGCGCTGACAGTGCCCGGTCTCGCACAGGCTGCTGGCCTCCGCCGGCCGCTCCGCGCCGCCCACCTTCGCCCGTCCCTTGACGGCATAACCGCGCCAGTGCTGATCCTGCACTCCGAGGGAGACACCGATGCCCCGATCGGGGCATCCGAGGACCTGGTGCGGACTCACCCGTCCCAGGTCACCCTCGAACGGTTCGAGCCCGTCCCTCACGGCATGGAGTGGAACAGCGACCCGGAGCGATTCACGACGCGCGTCCGCCAGTTCGTCGAGTCTATGCCGTAGACGGCACTACCGTGTGCCCGCTGAGGTAACCTGTCGAACATGCGAACCGTTCTGTCTACGCGAGTCCGTCTCGGACTCTTCTCACGAGCGGTATCCGACACACCGCACCCAGTTCCCCGGCTAGTAGCGCTGTTAACACCACACTCGTGCGTATGACCGGATCGAACGCAGGTGTGAAGCGCAACCGCCTCCCCGCTGGAGCTAAGGCCGTCCGGACGCCGACGTACCTGGCGTCAGACACCGCGGCCGCATACGAGCGTGCCGCGCGCGCCTCCGGGCACATGTCCTTCTCGCTCTACCTCGAGCAGCTGCGCAAGCAGTTCGAGGCGGAACGAGGCGCGCTGCCGATCCTCGGCACCGCTGCAGTCGACCACCAGGAGGTCGCTGACCCAGCCGCCTAAACGACAGAACCCCCGCACGAGGCGGGGGTCCGGGGCCAAGCCCCAAGTCATGTATCTCACTGCCTGGTCACGTCGCCAAACAAGACAGGTCGTGAGGTTCCGAGAGAAGAAGCCCGGTTACCCGGGAGCCTTCGTCGTACCACCACTCCGAGGAGGGGAGGTGTCGCCATCGTAACGCACGTTGCTGCGCCCGGTATAGATCAATCTGCCCGCGTGTCCTCTCCGGATAGCGCCTGGGCGTTGACGCGCTCGATCGCGCCTCGCCGGTACGTGAACCGCATGATCGCGGAGGCTGACGGGACGATCCGGTCGAACAGTTACCCGTCGAAGTTCCCGACTGGAGGGCACACTCCCCCGGCAACGCCGTGGACGATCGACCTCACGGACCTTGACGGACGGTTCTGGTTCGCCGCGTTTGACCTGGACGCGAAGACCCCGGAGGACTTCGACCAGGCGGCCGAGGACCTTGGCGTGCTGGTGCGGATCCTCCGCGATGTGCAGGTGCCGCACGTGGTGTGCCGCTCGAGCCCGACGGGCGGGTTCCACGTCTGGGTGCCGCTCGCCGGCGTTGACAAGGCCACGATGGTGCAGCTCGCCGGCGCCGCCCGTGCCGTGCTGCCGTCCCTTGATCATGGGCTGCTCTGCAACGACCGCACGGGCGCCGTCCGGCCTCCGCTGACCCCGCACGCCCGCGGTGGCGCGTCCGAGGTGATGGCCGGTGCCGACGAGGTCGACGTGCTCCGCACCCCGACCGTCACCGCCGGCGACCTCCTCCGCGTCACTGCAGCGTTCCGTGAGCTCCGCCCGGCAGTGGATCCCGCAGACTCCTCCCCTACCGGCCCCGTCGACGCCCACCACCACGCACACCGTGCCCTCCCGGCGTGGGGCGAGGCACACATGGCCACCGTTGCCGGCGGCCGCGACCCGTCCCGCACCGGCTACCTGTGCCTGCTCGCGGCCGCGGTGTCCGGGTGGACCCTCGCCGACGTCGAACACGCTGCGAAGACCGCACCTGGCATGGAGCACTACCGCACCCGCAACCGCCCCGCCGGCGGCCGCGAACCCCGGACCACGGCCGAGGCGGCCGCCCGCCTCGAGCGGCAGTGGGCGAAGGCGCAGGAGCGTGCCGTGCTGTACCGGTACGCACCCGAGGAACGGCAACAGCGCGATCTCACCCAGCTGACCGGCATCGTCGACGTCGTCGAGGCCATGCTGCAGGCGTTCACCGCCTCCCCCGGCCGCTGGACCCGCACCGAGGCAGACCTGCACGACAGCACCGTCCTGACCTACCTCGCCTGGGCGTCCCTGCGATCCGGCTCCCGCGACGTCGGCGCCGCGCTCCGCTCCGTGGCGATCGCCACCGGGATCCCCTCGAGCACCGTCGACCGCTCCCTCCGCCGCCTCCACGCGGCCGGATGGATCACCCGCAGGCGCCAGGCCGACGGCCCCAACGCAGCGCTCTGGCGGCTCGCAGACCGGTTTTCCACACCCTCCGAACACGTCGGGCCACTTCACGATGTGACCGCCCGCCCCCCGGCCGAGCTGTTCGATGTCCGTGTCGCCTTCCTGGAGGCTCTGGAAGACCGACTCGACGCCGGACGGCACGACGTCTTCACCCGGGCTGGACTCGGACCCACAGCCCGTCGTGTGTACGAGAGCCTGACCACCGACGAGCACACACCCGAAGTCGTCGCTGACCGCGCGGGACTACCCCGCGGCCGGGCACGAGCGGCCCTCACACGCATGCGTCGCTGGACCCTGGCGATCGCCACACCCACCGGGTGGCGCCGGAGACTGCACGACTTCCGCACACACGTGGCAAAGCAGCTCGGCGTCGACGGGATCCTCTATCGACGTGAGCAGCAGTACATCGATGAGCGCGACCTCTGGGGCTGGTGGCAGAACCATCTCATCCGCAAGGCCGGTCGACGCGGCCGCGACCGAACACCCACCACACAGGTCGTCATGTTCCGAGCTACCGATGACCACGGCGGGCCCGAGGCGTATCCGGCGTACCCGTGCTCGAGTGACGGACGAGCGGACCACCAGGAGGCCATGCGCTTTGTGCGACGCGGGGTCCTGCAGCAGCTCCGCGACTTGGAACTTGCTGCATAGCTATCTATCTAGCCAACTCTGCTCTATCTAGATAGCTAGCTTTCTGGAGAGACAGATAGATAGCTAGCTTTCTGGAGAGACAGATAGATAGCTAGCTTTCTGGAGAGACAGATAGATAGCTAGCTTTCTGGAGAGACAGATAGATAGTTGCTATCTATCCATCTATCTAGATAGACTGACAGCATGGAAGCGATCATGGTGTACAGCGAGTCCGGTGGGGTGTCAAAGACCACCACCGCAGTGTCGCTTGCAACTGTTGCGGCCGTTGCGGGCCGCAAGGTCACACTGGTGGACCTTGACCCACGCGCCGCTGCGAGTCGGTGGATCGGGGTGGAGCCGAAGGAGCCAGGTCTCGATGTCGGGGCGATCCTGGCGGACCCCGAGCCGACCGGCTGGATGGACGAGATGGCGGTTCCGTCGCCCTGGCATCCGAATCTCAGCGTTCTGCCGTCGAGCCGAAGCGTTTCCATCCGCGAAGGAGAGCAGGCCGACTACGCCGAACTCCGTCTCAAGGCATCGCTCGAGGGGACCACTGCGGACCTGGTGGTGTTCGACTGCCCCAACCGACAGGGAGGCCCACTGACGCTGTCCGCTTTGAACGCATCCGACGCCGTCATTTACGCTGCGAAGCCGGATGAAGACGGCATCAGCGGCGTCGAAGGAGCGATGACAAGCGTTCAGCGCTTCCGGGACTCGCGAAAGCTCCTGGGGGCCACCGACAAGCTCCGCGAAGCCGGCATCGTCGTCGGTGCCTTCCGTGGCATGACTGTGCAGCGCCGGATCGAGCAGTACGCCCTAGAGCAGCTCGGCGAGCTTGGCACTGTGCTGTACCCGTTGGTACCCGATCGAGCGGTTGTGCAGGACGTTCGAGCTACCCACGAGTGGTACGGCGACTTCCGTAAAGGACAGCCGGTCGTCGACGCGTACTCCGAGATCCTGGGCAAGGTGGTGTCATGACGGACGACAAGCGCGACCGCCCAACACTTCCGGCACGCAGGACTCCGCGCCCCGCTCCGGACCTCGGACGGGATCCCATCGACGTGCCGGCGCCAGCGCCGGCGGCGTCTGAGGCGCCAGCTGCGTCTTCTGCCGGTTCCGCGCCCCGCTTTGCCTTGACTCCGGTCAGCGCCCCTCGTCGAGAGGTGCTGCTGCAGCTTGGGACTCGGGTGAACGAGAGGACTAAGGATCTCCTCGACTACTTGAAGGCGACGCAGAAGCAAGACATCCGCGTTTCTATTGAGCTCGCGGTCGAGGAGAAGTACGGACACCTCCTTCCTCGCGATGACGAATCTATCTAGATAGCTAGCGGGAACTAACGGGACTCGAAGCTGCGGGGGTCCGCCGCCTCCTCGTACTCGATGCGACCTTCGATCACGAGGAACAGGACGAACAGTCGATTGGCGAGGACGGCCAGGTCGAACCCCACGTCCTGCACTTGCTCGACAGTGAACGCTTTGTCAACCGTCCGCTTTGTCCGGGCGAGGCTGGCGACCGCGGCGCCCCGCCGCGGAGTTGTCCAGTCCCCGTGCAGGAGATGATTGCGGTTCTCCATTGCGGTCCGCAGCTCAGCGGACAGCTGGGTGAACAGATCACGGACCTGGCCGTCATAGCGGGAGAGGGCGGTCAGTTGGGTACCCAGCTCGAGCAAGCGGCCGAAGGGGAGTCCGCGCGTGACCACGTTGCCGGCCTCGTTAGTTTCGGCATCATCGCCGCTGACAAGAGCCCCGACGACGAGCATTAGCGTGCGTTCAACTCGAGCGGACCAGTAAGCGACCTCACCCATCGCGATCAAGTGTGCTTGGTCGAGCCCAGTGTGCCGGGCCTGCGCCCTGTGGGTGGGTGACGGCCGCGTAGTCATGCGTCCACCCGAGGGAGCGCCAGATCTGCGGTCACTTCGACGGGGTGCCGGTCGAGTGCCCGGTACACGGTCGCGCGGCCGATGCCGAACAGCTCGACGAGTTCAGCGATCGAGTGGTCACCAGCACGGTGTAGTGCGACGAGGTGACGCTCCTGGGCGGGGGAGAGCTTGGGCTTCCGTCCCTTGAGCTTTCCGCGGACCTTCGCCGTGGCCATGCCCTCGCGTGTGCGGGCGCGGATGAGGTCCGACTCGAACTCAGCGACCATGCCGAGCACGTTGAACAGGAGCCGCCCGACGGGGTCTGTCGGGTCGTAGATTGACCCGCCGAGATTCAGCTTCACGCCGCGGCGTGTGAGCTCTTCCGCGATGTCTGTCGCGTCACGGAGGGATCGTGCGAGCCGGTCGAGCTTCGTGACGACGAGGGTGTCTCCCGGCCGGCAGGCTGCTAGCGCTGACTTCAGCCCCGGGCGATCGCGCTTCATACCGGTAATGCCCTTGTCGGTGAAGACCCGTTCCGCCGGCACTCCGAGCGCCACGAGGGCGTCAGTTTGTGCGGTGAGGTCCTGGCCGTCGGTTGAGACACGGGCGTAGCCGAGGGTCCATCCGGTTTCCATACCTTGAGTCTCGCATAGGGCACCGTTACCGGAACCTATTTCGGACTACCTATGTGAGACTGCCTGTGTTTGTTCACGTTCTATTGCTCGGTTCTGTTCACGCTCGGCTGCCTGGCGAGTCGTCGTGGTGTGAACATCGTGGGCGAGTGCCACGTCCTGAGCAGCACGCCATGGCTCCTTCCCCGAAACAGGGCTTCATCCTGCGCCGTTGGCAGCAAATCTGAATAGCGTCGGCCGTGGCTCCTTGCGCGCTGCTCCAGTAAGGTCTGATGGTGCTGCCATCTGTTGCTGTTCTTGGTTCGTTTGCTCTCGTTGTCGGGGTCTTGACGGTGACGCCGGGTTTGGACACTGCGCTCGTTCTGCGGAGTGCTGCGGTCGGGAGCAGGCGCCGGGCGTTCGGCGTGATCGCTGGAATTCAGTGCGGCACCCTGGTTTGGGGCTTCTTGGCGGCGGTTGGGGTTGGCGCTGTCCTTCTGGCTTCGGCGCAGCTGTACGAGGTGATCCGACTCATCGGCGCGGTCTACCTTGTGTGGATCGGTGCACGCATGCTCTGGTCGGCGCTGCGCGGAACAGGTGGAACAACCTCTGACGGTGGCACGTCCCTCGCAGATGCGTCGTTCTTCCACGGATGGCGTCAGGGGGCCCTGACGAACCTGCTCAACCCGAAGATGGGTGCCTTCTACGTCGCGCTGCTGCCGCAGTTCATACCCGCCGGCGCGCCGCTAGTCTCGTGGGGTCTCGCGCTGACCGGCGTCCACATCCTGCTCGGGACCACGTGGTTGACCGTGCTGACGCTCGTCGCGCAGCGCTTCAAGACGTGGCTGACTCGACGTCGCGTTGCACGCTCGATCGATGCAGTCGCTGGCACTGCGATCGTCGGCTTCGGAGTCAGCATCGCCGTCGAAGGAGCCTCGCGCTGAGTACGGGCTTTGGACGTGTCGGCGGCGTCGCACTGTATCGGGCTGAACCGATCGGTGGCGAAGTCAGACACGTCCATGAGCGTGCCATCGCGGACCGTGCCGAACAATTTGAACCTTGCTAGGGGTGGTCTTGTAGACGGTCATTCACGAGACAGTCGTCGGCCGCGACGCGATGATGGCGCGCCGCTGTCTCGTGACCCGTGTCCGTGATCTATGTACCGAACCCGGCGTTCGCGTTACAGTTCCTGCATGGCATCGGTCGGTTACGCACGAGTCTCGACGCGGGAGCAGCACGCGGAGGGGCAGACCGATGTCCTCGACGCGGCCGGCTGCGAGAAGGTGTTTGTCGACCACGCCTCCGGGACGCTCGCGACGAGGCCGGCGCTGACCGAGGCGCTGGGCTATCTTCGCCGCGGGGACACGCTCGTGGTGACCAAGCTCGACCGGCTGGGCCGCTCGGTGAAGAATCTGAAGCAGGTCGCCGACGAGCTCCACGACCGCGGCGTTGGTCTCCGCGCGCTGTCGCAGGGCATCGACACCACGACACCGGGCGGGCGGTTGTTCTTCCACATGCTCGCTGCGATTGCGGAGTTCGAGCACGACCTCATCGTTGAACGCACCCACGACGGTCTCGCTGCCGCGCGTGCTCGAGGGCGTTCCGGTGGGCCGAAGTTCAAGATGACCGCGAACAAGATCCGGCAAGCCCGTGCGATGTACAACGCCGGTGGGCACACCGTCCAGGAGATCGCCGACACCTTCGGCGTCTCCCGCCCCACCATCTACAGGCACCTGCAGGGTGACGCCGCGGGAGCGACGTCACCGATGTAACAAGCCCAGCGTGGACGCGGAAGCACGGTGGCAGATCCTCCGATTGCACGTCGAGGACCAGATCCCGCTCGCTGCCCTCGCCCGCGAAAGCGGCGTCCCCGTCCGGACTCTCGCTAGTTGGTTGGCGCGCTACCGGGAAGCCGGTGCTGCGGGACTTGATACCGCCCGCCGCTCGGACAGTGGCCAGCGGACCACGCCTTCGGAGCTCGTCCGGCTCGTCGAGGGGCTAGCACTGTCGAGGCCGCGACCATCCGTCGCGACGTTGCATCGGCTCGTGGCCCAGCGTGCAGCCGATGCGGGAACGGTCGTACCGTCGTACTCAACGGTGCGACGAATCGTTCGCGGCCTTGACCCCGCGATGATCACGCTCGCCCTCGACGGGCCGACGTCGTACCGCGACAAGCATGAACTGGTGCTCCGGCGCCGGGCAACCCGTCCGAACCAGGTCTGGCAAGCAGACCACACCATGCTCGACATCCTCATCCGCGGCGCCGACGACAAACCAGACCGGCCGTGGCTGACTGTCATCCTCGATGACTACTCCCGCGCCATCTGCGGATACATGGTTTTCTGCGGCGCACCGTCGGCGATGAACACCGCACTCGCGCTCCGGCAAGCGATTTGGCCTAAACCCGATTCGACCTGGGCGATGTGCGGCGTCCCTGATGTGCTGCACGTCGACCACGGCAGCGACTTCATCAGCCACCACCTCGAGCACGCCACCCGCGATCTGCACATCCGGATCATCCATTCAACAGTCGGCCGGCCCCAGGGCCGCGGGAAGATCGAGCGATTCTTCGGAACCATCAACACTGAACTGCTCCCAACACTGCCCGGGCACCTTGCCGCCGGTACCGAACCGGTGCCGACGCTGCGGCTACCGGATCTCGACGCCGCCGTCCGATCGTTCATCGGCAGCTACAACCTTCGGGTGCATCGGGAGGTGAAGGCCAGCCCGCACGATGCGTGGATCGGTGACGGTTGGCTGCCCGCTTACCTGACTCGCTCGAAGCCCTCGATGGCTTGCTGCTGACCGTACCGACGAGCCGGATCGTGCAACGCGACGGCGTGCACTTCCTCGGCCAGCGATATCTCGCCCCCACGCTCGCCAGCTTCGTTGGCCATGCCGTCACAATCCGCTACGACCCCCGCGACGTCTCCGAGATCCGCGTCTTCGACCACAACACCTTGATTTGCGTCGCCGTCGATGATGACCACCCCAACCTCCGCCCTTCCCTGCACGACATCGACACCGCACGACGGGCACGACGCCGGCAACTCCGTGTCGGGATCAACGAACGCATCCCGCGCAGCGCAGCACAGGACGAGTCCGACCAACCCGCACCACTCACCCCGCGTCCGAAACCGAAGCTCCGGACCTACGAAGAGGACCTCCCATGACCGGCAAGTTCATCATTACGAAGGAACACCGCCGCTTCACCGAGTTCGCCAACGTCGTCCGCAAGGAACACACCATTGGGATCTGTTACGGCGACGCCGGCGTTGGCAAGACCATGTCGGGCCGCCGCTACGCGAATTGGGACACCATCGAACCTCACCTCGGCGGACACTTCGGCCCACGCGACATCGACGACAAGCTCGTCACCGCAGCAGGACGCGCACGCAGCGTGTTTTACACCCCACCCGTCACCACCGGCACCCGCAACCTCACCAGCGAACTCAAGCGACTTGACGACGACATCGACATGCTCATCACCCAACATCTCGACGACTGGAAAACCCTCACACCCACCAGCCCAAGCCGCGTCGAACTGATCATCATCGACGAGTCCGAACGCCTCTCCGCCACCGCGCTGGAGATGCTCCGTGACCTCCACGACCGCACCCGCGTCGCCGTCGTCCTCATCGGCATGCCGGGCCTTGACCAACGCTTTCGGCACTACCCGCAACTCTTCAGCCGGCTCGGGTTCGCCCACAACTACCAACCCCTCACCACCGAAGAGCTCATGTTCGTCCTCGACCGGCAATGGAAACGCCTCGGCCACGAACTCGACCCCGACGACTTCACGGATCACCAAGCTGTTGCGGCTATCGCTCGCATCACGCGCGGTAACTTCCGCCTCCTCGAACGACTTTTCCCACAGGTCGCTCGGGTCCTCAAGATCAACGGGCTCGACACCATCACCGACGATGTCATCGAGGCGGCAGCCAGCACCCTCGTCGTCGGATGATGCCGAACAACGTGATCAGAACCAGGCAACACAGCGTGAACGGTCACATGTGAGACTGCTCGACCCCGCGTGTTCTCGGGCCTCGCCCTCGAGCTCCTCTCGTCTCGGTAAGCGACCGGCTATTGAGACGCCTCGATCGCGAGCTGGGCGACCTCGACGACAGCGTCGGAAGGCATGTCCGGGTAGTAGTTCTCGCGCAGCTGTTGGGCGAAGAGCTGCATGTCAGTCTCAGGAGGCTGGTGGGCTTGTTCGGCGGTGAGGCTGTCAAGCCGGTATTGGTGAACGGCGATCACGGTGCCGGGGACCCGTCCTGCCGTCGGGTGTTCATCGAAGACGAACACGGCTGCTCCCACCGGGACGTCCTCGTTCCACCGCACGGTGGTGACCTTCTCGCCAGACATCACTGCCTCGTAGTGCTTGCGATGGAAGTGGATCGTGATGGGTGCTGCACTGACCATGCGCCCACTCTGCCGTAGCGGCAGAGGGTGGCGATCGAGGTGCCGGTTCCGCCGACCGGAAGTCGCGCCGCCGCGCTGGATCGGCCCGAACGAATGCGTCCGGAGGCCGATCCCTCAGTGCGACGTCGTTGGACGTTGGATGCGGGGAATCGCCAGGGCCACTGCGGATGCGACTGCCGTGGATGACATGACCGCTGCGCCGGTGATGCCGGTCGGGCCGCCGACGATGAGGCCTGCCACGCTCGTTCCGAAGGCAGCGCCTCCGACAGCGGCCACGACGACCACGCCGTACGCGCTGGCGAGTATTTCTGGCTGCACCACGTCGTCGAGCGAGGCGGACAGGAGGATCGCCACCGGGCTCGACAGCGCCCCAACGATGCACACCACGACTGCAACGAGCACGAGCTGGTCAGCAACGAGCGCCAGTGCCGCGTACCCACTGGCGGTCAGCGCCAGCGCAGTGACCAGGTGCGACCGCCGGAACGATGACGGTCAACGATCCCGTCGCCATGCTCACCAGCCCGCCGATCGCGAGGACCCGCCCGAACGACGCCACGCCGGCCATCCCAAGTGGCGGCCCGGAACGACGCGAGGGAGCGGCATCCGCCATCGAGAGTGCCAGCAGGGACCCCGCAGTCACAATCACCGCCGCGACGATCACGAATCCCAGACGTCGACTGACCGCCGTCACGAGGAGGCTCGCCACCACCGGCCCGACCGCGAGCCCCGCTTGGAACGCGACCGAGAGCAACGCGTAGGCGCCGGCGCGTTCCCCCGGTTCCGAGAACGAGCGCGGGATCGACGCGCGAAGTGCTGCAGCCAGGGCCGGGAACGACACCCCAGCCCCAGCTAGGAGGACCGGCTGCGCCGCCGAACCCGGCGCTGCAGCGACCGCGAGCATGAAGCCGCAGCTCACACACGCGCTGATGCCCACGACCCAACGCGCAGCGATGCGCGCCATCAGCGCCCCCTGGACCGGGACGCCCGTCGCATTCGCCAGGCCGAACGCACCCGCGGCGAAGGCCCCATCAACGAAGGACCCGCCAGAGGCGAGGATCAGCGAAAGGGGGATCATCCCGAGCGCCACAGCCGAGAGTGCCACCGATCCGATGCCGGCAACGAAGGGCCGATCGGCCAAGAGACGTCGGTAGACGACAGTCATGTGGGCTCCATGAACGGAGCCCACCCACCCGGGAGACACACTCCCCATCTGCCGACGAACGTGCCGACAGCGCCGATCGTAGGCACACTGGGCCGGTCGTGTCGAGGCCTCGATAGCCGATCGGCTGCCGGGACACCTGCATCGGAAGTCGGCCCTGCCGCAGTGCCCGGTTGCACTTGGCGGCTTGCTCATGACCACCCGGAGGAAGGCCCTCGATTCGCCGTCGCCCTTCCGGTGCGCACGTTGAGTGCGTGTGGCACGTACAGGGGGTCGCGCGTGTCCGACTGTTCAAGGGACGCTGTTGAGGAGGGGGGAACGATGAGCCATTCGCTGGTGGACCACGAGCACATCCGCGTGCTCGTCTGGGCGAGCCTGCAACTGCGGTTCGGCGGACCGGTGTCTTGGCGCTTCCGGCGCCCGGACCGACGCATCGCGCCGCGGAAGGCATCGACACGGAACGACCGGGAACTCGGCCTGCTGCTCGCCGCGCAGATCCAGCAGACCTTCGATGAGTACCACGGCTCGGACGACGACCACGCCCCGTACGTGCACGGGGCACCAGTGCACGATCGCTGGTCGGCGCTGGAAGTCCTCAAGGCCCTGCAGCACTACTCGTACCACGCGTTCGACGAAAACATCGATACCGAGGCCAACGAAGCCGTGCGGTACTGCGCAGCCCTCTCCACCGCGCTCGTCCAGAGTCTGCTCGGGACCGATCCACAGGTGGATGACATCCGGGCACTGACGACTTTGCCTGAGTGGGAGGCGGCTCCGCTCGAGATCACCGCGGAGGCGGTCCCCGCTGCTGGACCAAGGTCGACGGCACCGCGGCGAAGGCCGAAACCGCGGACGCTCACCTCACTGCAGCGCCCAGACGGGCCGGTTCGACCGCGTGCCCGGAGCGGGCGGCCCGCCAATCCAGTGCCTTGGGTAATGACCGCCGCCGACCAGGTGTGGGCATGGGAGCCGGGGCGCGGCCCGATCCGGCTCACCGACCTCGACCAACCCCTCGGCTGGCATCACGAGGGACACACCCTGTCCCCGGACGGCACCACGATCCGCTACCTCGCACGATCGTCGAGCCTCAATCGGCCGCCGGACGAACTCCGAACGCTCGACCTGCGAACCGGCGAGACGACCGCCGAACCGCCGCACCGTAATCACGTCCGTCAGGTCTCGCACACGGAGGGCACCGAGGCGCTGGTCGAGTACACCGACATCGTCGAGTACTCCCTGACTCGACCGCTCGTGCACGTGCAGCACCGTGGGGTGTGGCGCCGACTCGACTCGCGTGCACCGGACCTCGGCGTCGCAGCAACCGGGACGCTGCTTGCGTTCTCGCCGAGCGGTGACCTCCTCGCGCTGACTTGGCGCTGGGGGCACAATCCGTTCCCTATGACCGAGGTCGTGGACCTGCGAGACGGCGACGACACCAACATGCGATGGGCCGTGGACCTCCACGGCCAGGCGCCCTGGAACGCCGACGGATCTCGGCTCCTCGTCGGGGAAACGCAGACCGACGGCTACATATCGCGGGTGGTCTCGGTGTGGGACCGGTGGCAGCGCTCGGTCAAACCGGTCGCCGTGCTTCCGGAGCACCGGGGCCAGGACGTTGAGCATCTGAGCTGGGTGGACGACCGGAGGCTGCTCTCGATGGTCACCAAAGGCCGGCAGATTTCGATGCGCTCAGTCGACCCGCAGACCGGCGAGCAGGAGGAGTATGCGACCTTCCGCCGGCCGGTGAACCGCGGGGACATGCATACGATCCTCGTCGCACCAGGCGTGGTGCAGGGCGATCCGGAGACACTCCGCACCTGACGGAAGCACTATCAGTGTCGTCTTCCAAGCGGCCGGTCTCCAGTGCAGCCGCGCGGTCGTGAAGCGTCTCGATAGCCGATCGTCTTACAGGACGACGGTCGGTGCGGTCGTCGATAGCGTGGAGCGGTGACTTACGACCGCTACGAGCCCTATCGGACCAGCGCCGTCGACGTGGACGGAGATGCCTCGATCTACTGTGAAGAGTCAGGCAATCCAGACGGCGTGGCTGCCCTCTGGCTTCATGGCGGGCCCGGAGGATCACTCGGCAGCGGCTGGTACCGCACTCACTTCGACCCCGCTCGGTACCGACTGATTGGGATCGACCAACGCGGCACCGGAAAAAGCCGTTCAGCAGGCGGACTGACCGGTGGGATGGATCGACAGAACACTCAGCAGCTCATCGACGACATTGAGACCGTCCGCCGAACCCTCGGCATCGTCACCTGGGTTGTCTCCGGGATCTCCTGGGGAACTACGCTCGCGTTGGCGTACGCGCAACAGCATCCGCAACGTGTCCGTGCACTTGCACTAATGGCCGTCACGACGACTAGCCGGAACGAGGTCGAGTGGATCACGGAGGGCGTCGGTCGGCTATTCCCGGCCGAATGGGACGAGTTCGACCACGCAAGTCAACGACGTTCCGGCGAGCGGATCGTCGACGCGTATGCCCGTCTCCTGACATCCTCGGACGCATCGACTCGCGAAGCAGCAGCTGCGGCCTGGGACCGGTGGGAGAACGTCCACGTCTCCTTAGATCACCCTGAGCTCCGGAACGAAGGCCACATCGGTCCCGATCACCGCGAGGAGTTTGCCCGGCTCGTGACGCACTACTGGAGCAACGACGCCTTCATGCCTGGAGATGAGGCGATCCTCGCCAGACTGAACCGCATTCAACACATCCCCACCACCCTTGTACACGGCCGACGAGACATCAGCGGCCCGGCAGTGACACCCTGGCGGCTTCACCAGGGTCTCCCGCAGAGCACGCTCACCATCGCGGAGGACGAGGGGCACGGCGGATCCCAGCAAAGCGCCGAACTGACACAATCGCTCGACCGAATCGCAGCGGGCGCCTGAACCGAAGGACGCGCCCGGTAGCCGGTCGGCTATCGGACGCTCGACAGTGTCAGATCGTGGAGGGGTCGAGAGCGCCGGGGGAGGATCACGATGTGAACTTTTCTCCTGCTCGATGCGGATACAGGGTGTGAGCACAGATAGTGAGCTGATCCGCCTGTCGCTGGATCAACCGCCCGCGTTCGGGGAGTTGTACGCCCGACACGCACGCGCCGTGTACCGCTACGCGGCAAGCCGCGTCGGAGGTGAAGGCGCGGAGGACGTGTTGTCGAACACGTTCCTCGCGGCCTTCGAGCGCCGCAAGCGCTTCGACACGTCCGTCGTGTCGGCGCTGCCGTGGCTGCTCGGATTCGCCACCGTGGCGATCCGGCAACACCGCCGACAGGAGCACCGACACCTGAGCGCGTCCGTCGACGATGACGCGCTCGCACTGGTCGGCGTCGACGCTGTCGCCCCGCACGCCGCGGCCCTCACCGAGGTGATGCGAGCGGTCACGCGACTGTCTCCCCGAGACCGCGACGCGTTGCTGTTGCACACGTCCGCGGACCTGAGCTACGAGGACGTCGCCGCGGCGCTGCGCATCCCCGTCGGCACGGTCCGATCACGCATCAACCGGGCGCGAGCGCAGCTCCGGACCGCAACAGGCAGGGGTGAAGCCCCGGAACAGGAACGAACCAATGGACGAACTGCAGCTCCTTCGATCGGGAACCGTCATGTCTGAGCCCGATGCCGCGACCCTCAATCGCGGACGACGAGCCCTCGATGACCGCATTGCCGGCCACCGGCGCTCCTCCTCGCTGCGCAAGCGGCGGATCGCCCGCGTCTCTGTCGGCGTTGGTGCGGGCGCACTCATCGTCGGAGCGCTCACCGGTGCCGCCTACGTGACCTTCGGCCCGTCGACCCTTCCCTACGACTTGCAGACCGCCAAGCCATACCAGCACGCGTTCATCGAATGCATGGCAGACAACGGCTGGACCGACGTCGCGGCCTCGTCGCCGGAGGGTGAGAACTGGGTGCGCATCTTGTTCCCGGACAACACCGAGGCAAACAAGAAGGCCGCGGATGACGTCGACGCCTGCCGAGCGTCCGTGGCAAAGCAGAACGGCGTGAGCGTCGCCGTCGTCATCGGAGGCGAGTAGTGGCCGCGGCGCAGGGGTTCCCGATCAGGCCTGACGCGTTGACCCTGCCCCCGACGCAGCCGATCGACATCACCGCATGGATGAAGGAGACCGCCGTCAGCAAGTCCGTCTGAACGTGACTGCGGAGCTGCCCCCAGGGGCGGCTCCGCAGTCGTGCGTGTCCGGATGACCATCGGTTAGCGGACGTCGGAGGCGGGTCGAGCCATCCGGGCGCCGGAAGGAGACCCCGACGGACTGGACGGCCAGTCGCGGGCGAGTGCGGACATGATCACCTCGTCGTGGAAGCGGCCGTCGTGGAACACGGCTTCGCGGCGCACCCCCTCGTCGTGATAGCCGACCTTGCGGTACACCGCCCGTGCTCGATCGTTGAACGCGTGCACCTGAACCTCGATGCGGTTCAACCCCATCTCTCGGAATCCGTACTCCGTCAGCAGACGAACCGCGTCGGTCCCGTACCCGCGTCCGACGTGCTCGCTCCCGATCATGACCGCCAACGTCGCAGCCCTGACGGGAAGTGCCGCGCCGAAAAGTGTGACGTGGCCGACGAGCTTGCCCGAGGCGCAGTCAACGACACTGAAGCCCACCTCGCCGCTGCGCTCGCTCTTGCTCCAGCTCCGGAACATCTCATCGATCGGCGCCTCTGGTCGCGGGCGCACGAGGATCTGCTGCAGCACCGCCCACTCCGGGTCACGCCACCATCGGACGAGGTCGGGAAGGTCGTCGTCTTCAAGCGCACGGAACCGGACGCGGTCTCCTTCGAGGATCGTCGATCCGTAGCGTTGCGCGTCAGGGGCGCTGGTCCACGTCATACAGCGACCCTCTCACGCTCTCCCGTCCGCTGACCGATCGGCACGGGAGACCGCCGGCTCGTGAAGCTGGATGTGCTTCGATACCCCGATGAAGCTCCACGTTGAGGTGCATGGCCAGGGGAACCGCACGGTGGTGCTGCTGCACGGGATGATGGGTTCTCGCGAGAGCTGGTGGCGAGTGGTGCCGCTGCTGGTCGCGAGGGGCTATCGCGTTCTAGCGGTCGATCTTCCGGGCCACGGACAGTCACCGCGCGACGGCACCATGACGGTGGATCGGGCCGCTCGGTCGATCGCGGAGTCCGTTGCAGACGAATGCGGCTCGACGCCTGACGTCGTGATGGGACATTCGTACGGTGGGTTACTTCTCGCCGCGGCGGTGGACGCTGGCTTGCTCGCACCAGCGCTCTCGGTCTACATCGATGCACCCTTCACGTCGCGCGGCGGCTGGGACCGCGCCGAACTCATCGCCGAGTACGAGCAGGACAAGCGAGCGCGCACGTACGACGGGCTCCGGACAACGCGGCCGTTCTACAGCGACCAGGACTGCGTGGTCGAGGCTCGTGCAGCGGAGCTCTTCGACCCGGCCACGGCGGCCTCGCCCGCGACGGGCCCTGGAGTGACCTTTGAGCCGGAGCCCGGATCAATCTTCGTCCGAGCACAACCGAGCGCATACGTCGACGACGAGACAGCGGCACGGCACGAGAGAAGCGGTGTGATCATCCGGGACATCCCCGGAGCAGCTCACTCCGTCTGGTACAGCCACTTCGATCAGTTCGTTGCCGCGCTACCAGAGGTGTTCCGGTAGCCCGTCAGCTATGGGGATTGGTTGCTCATAGGCTTGCTGGGTGATCGCGCGAGTTCTTGGTTCTGGTCGTCCGATCGTCGCCCTCCACGGTTTCGGTGTCGATCACCGGATCATGCTGCCGCTGGCGGACGCGGTGCAGGATCTGCCGTGGCGGCTGGTGTTCCTCGACCTGCCGTGGGCTGTAGCCGCCGCGGTGACCGCAACCGCGACGAGCGCGGTCGACGTGGCCGACGAGGTACTCGCCGAGATCGACGGCCACCTCGGCGACGAGCCCTTCGCCGTCATCGGGAACTCCTTCGGCGGCATGATCGCCCGACACGTCGCGCACGAACGCCGAAACCGCGTCCTCGGCGTCGCGACCCTGGCGGGTGTCGTGCATCCGGCGCACGCGGACCGCGTCGTTCCCGAGCGCACCGTGCTGTACACCGAACCGTCCGTCCTCGAAGCCGCCGGCGATGTGCGAGAAGCCTTCGAGGAGGTCAGCGTCGTCCAGGACGCCGCCGCGTTCGCAGCGTTCGAGCGGTACGTGCTGCCGGGTCTCCGTGGCGCCGACCCTGCGGTGATGGACCGCATCGCCGCGGATTACGCACTTGATGCCGTGCCGGAGGAGCGCCACCCGGAACCGTTCACCGCTCCGGCCCTGCACGTGTTCGGTCGGCAGGACGACGTCGTCGGGTACGAGGACGGGCTCGCACTCCGAGACCACTACCCGCGTGGGAGCTTCGTCGTTCTCGACGCTGCTGGACACAACGTGCACCTCGAGCAACCCGGGATCACCGCCGCCCTGATCCGCGACTGGCTCGCACGCATCGACCGGTAACCGATCGGCTATCGAGACACCATCAGCGGCTTCGCCGGAGGAACAGAATGACCGCTGCGACGATCACGACGACGACGATCGGAATCCAGATCCAAACGGGCAAAGAGCCTCCGCCGCCTGGGGGCAGCGCGACCGAGAAAGGAAGCATGGTCACACGCTAGCCACGACACGTGCCCCACGACCGATCGGCTACAGAGACGGTGCGGGCGGCGCCGGCGCTGATAGACAGACGCATGCACATCCGACCCGGGACGCTCACGCTTCTGATCGTTCTCGCGGCTTGCGGAGTTGGCCTCTTCGTACTGCCCCCGGGAGTGCCAACGAAGATACTCGGGGCGGTACTCATCGTCGTGGCGTTCGCGGTGCTGATCACTTCTGGACGAGCTGGCCGGTCGGACCGTTGACCGCCCGCAGCCGCTTCATTGACTGCCGACCGGCCGGCCGGTCGTCGATCGGGCACACGAACCAGCGCTCGGCGTAGCCTCTGGCCATGTTCGCTGCGGGTGCATCAGGGATGTGAACCGCGCTGCCCCTGTTCGGGGCCGTGATGGTCTACGGCATCGTCCTCGGCATCATCCGCAAGCGGAACGGCAAGGAGTGACCGCACGCCAACCGGTTACTGGACGCGTTCCGGCGCGCTCTCGTCTCGTGGTGCTGGCGGTACGTCGAATCCTTCGCAGAGCCAGTCGAGGGCGCTATCGGAGGCGGTGGTTGGTTCACGAGGTGTCATGCCGTCAGGTTCGGCGGTCCCGCCTGTGCGCCCATTCGGCAATTGGAACCTGGGTAGCAGACGGCCCCCGCCGGTACTCCGGTGGGGCCGTACTTTGCGCCGACAGGGACTGTCAACGGGGTAGGACGAGCATCGTGCGCTCGCACCTGGGGTCGTGGGGTCAGGCTGCTCGGAAGAAGTCGCCGTAGGACGGCTCCGGCGGGGTGTTGCCGTTGGTGCGGGTGTAGACCAGCGCTTCGATCTCGGCGGGGTGGCGCATGCCGCGGCGGTGCCACTCGTGCGGGTGCTCCTGCAGGTTGGTCAGCATCATCGCCCTCACGCTCCGACCGTGACAACGACCGCGGCAGCGGACGCGACGGTGACCGCGACGATCCCGAAGCTGGTCGCGAGGATCGCCAGCAGGCGTCCGCGTGCTGCTTCACGCACCTCCGAGAACTGCGAGTGCGTTGCGTTGATCGTGCTCATTGCCGGCCCTTCCCGTGTCCGCTGACCGACGCTTCATGGCGTCGCGATCAGCATGGGGCAAGAAACCTAGTTTGTCTAACTACCTGAGTCCATGCGTTCGCAACGCGGATACCGGGGCGGCGTCAGTGTCCCGAATGCGACGCTGGCACCGGGGTTGCCACAGGTCGTGCGTCGTTGGCCCGGAGTTCCGCGCTGGCTTCGTCGGCGTGCATGGCGTCGATCATCTCGGTGAAGAAGCCGCTCATCTCCTCGACCGTCTGCGGGGAGAGCCGGTCGGCGGCGGCGATCATGCGGGCGTGCACGTCGGTGAGGGTGGTGCGGACTTCGTCGTCGGTGTGCCCGGTGGCGGTCAGGAGCACCCCGCGACCATCGGCGGGGTCCGCGTGGCGTTCGACATGGCCGGAGGCGACGAGTCGCTTCACGACGGCGGTTGTGGACGCGGAGGTGATGCCGAGATGCGCGGCCAGCTCGGTGGAGTTGACCTGCTCGCCGCGTTCGCCAGCGCGGAGGAGGTAACGGACGGCTTCCATGTCGGTCTGGTTCATCCGCATGCTCTTGCGGGTCCGCTGCCGCATCTCGACCTCGGCGGAGCGGTACTGCCGCATCAAGTTCAGCAGCTGGACGCCGGAGCGGGAAGCACGCTCGGGGTACCAGTAGCCGGACTCGTCGTATGTCTGCTCGTTCACGATGACCACCCACCTCACGGGATCAAGCCCGAACAGTACTTTGAGCGCCTAGCAATACGGGGTACAAGTAGGTCGGCCTGAGTGGGATGGACCTCCAGCCGGTCGAGCTATCCGCAACCGCCCTGTCGCGGAGGCCGGATCCCTGTTCCCGAACTGGCCTCGTTTCGTCGCGTTCCGCCGCACCCGACGGCGTCGTAGCGCGAGGGCGCCGGATGCCTGACCCGAACTCGCACCCGACGCCCTCGCAGCAACAGCACCTGGCCCGCTTCGAGCCGAACCTGCTGAGCCACGTAGCGCGGCGCGATAGCGGCGGTAGGAAGGCTGATTCGCCCGATGGTACTGCTGTGAACGTGCGCGCACCTGTCGCTTCCACCCCTGCCAACGAGTTCCGAGAAGAACTATTATCGGAACTGACCTGGTTGCCATGCGAGGTCAAGATCGACGGAGCGAACAGTTCGTTGCCTATGGTGTCGGTGCGCGGGCATCGGTTGCAGCTCGAGCTCGCGCCGTCGCTGACGGCGCGGAAGACGTGGCGCGTCACTGAGCAGCTCCGCGGATGGGACCCGCTCCCTTTCGTGACGGAGCAGCCGATCCTCCCGGATGAAGAGCTAGCCGCAGTGACTCGACGAATCCTCCACGGTCGTTAGGGGATCGGCTATCGAGACGCTGTAACGGCAGCGGCGCGTCTCAAAGGGATGGTGAGGTCGTCGGAACCTCCCGGTTTACTCGCGCGAGTTGGGTGCGGGGGAGGGGGAAATCGTCCGTCGATCGCGGCTGAACTACCTCGGACGATTCGCCGGCTTCGACAGGGCACGGTACGGCGAGAGCCCGAAGCGGAGCCCGCGCGCACTTGCAACGTGGCTGTCGGAGCTAGTCTGGTGGGCTGAGGGAGTGCGGTTCAGTGGATCTCGCGGAGGGGGCGGCAGGAGCTCATCCTCGCGGGCGAGGCGGGTTGACGCCGCCAATACGCACCATCGCCAAGTGTCGGTTGTTCCGTGTGTGCCCCCCCCCCCCGCTCGAACGAGCGATCTGTCACTTCGTATGGAGGCGGTAGGCGGCACTGCCGTTTGAGCGGCGTTCGATAGGGTCACTCGCCTCGCTGATCCAGCCGACGGTGATCTCGTCGTCCGTACGTCCGCCACCCCTCGGCTCGGCGGCACTTTGCGGCCTGTCGACGATTGCTTATCGGTACATGCTGCGGTGTCGAAACCAACCGCGGTTTGTGTTCATCGTTCTCCGCACGACGATGACCAATAGCGCGACGACTGTCACCGCCATCACCGTTCCTGCTCCGAGCGGGCCGGCGAGAAGCAGGTTCGGCGCAGATTCGTCGCTGCTGAGGAGTAGAACGAGACCGCCCGTCGCGTTGAGTGCTCCGTGCCCGACGACCGCAGGCCAGACCGAGTTGCTCCAGATCCGAAGCCATCCGATGACGACGCCGACTGCTGTGCAGCCGACGATCATCGCGACGACTCCGAGCGGGTTCGGTTGGTTGAAGTTGTAGCCGAGGAGGATCAACGGACTGTGCCAGGCGCCCCAGATGGCGCCGGTGAGTAGGACTGCGGGCCAGTTCCCGAGGGGTTGCAGCTCGGGGAGGAGCCAGCCGCGCCACCCGATCTCTTCGCCGAACGCAAGGAACCCGTTCAGCACTGCGGCGATGGGGATCAAGGCCAGCTGCACGATCACGAGGGTGCGGACCGGAACCGTTTCCTGCACGTTTCCGGGAAGTGCTGCGGCGAATCCGCTGAACTCGTCGAGATCGAGCTGGACGATGCCGAGCCAGGCAGAGATTGCGAGGCCAGCAGCGATGGTCAGCGGGAGGAACACGATTGCTGCGACGGTGAGAGTGATCGTTCGGCGAGCGGGATTCAGAGGCCACACCCCGAGACGACAGACCTTGGAACCGAAGGTGCCGCGGTCGAACGTCAGCGCCGTCAGCGCGGTCGCGAGTAGTGGGGTGAACATCATCACTGGAAGCACCCAAACCGTCGCGGGCGAGGCGAGGCCGCGGGCATCGACCCACAACGGTAGACAGACGAGCCAGGCGAGCACGAACGATGCGACGATGAAGACGCCGACCGGCATCCAGCGCACATTGCGCGTCGGTTGCGCGTTCATCGGAGTGCGTCCGCGAGACCGGGAACGTTGTCGCACTCGAGGATGAGTGTCGAGCCGTCCCGCATCTGCAGTTTCGCAGCCGACCCCCCGCGCTGGAACACTGCCGGTGGTTTGCCCGGTGCGCGGCGGATACCGACGCCGCCGTACCCGGCTGGGTTGATGGTCGTCGCACTGATGGATGCGATCTGCGTCGTCGGGAGGGTCTTGCGGAAGAACGGTGTCAGCTGAATAACGAGCGTGCCGTCCCGCACGGTGATCAGGAGCGTTTGCGTCGCTGCGCTCAGTCCAAGCGCAATGCCGACGCTCAAGGCGACGACCAGTGCGCTGGCGTCGGCGCCGGTTCGGGTGGGTAACGAGGGGATCGAGGCGGCGAGTCCGGCGGCGCTCCCGGCTGTGACGATGATGCCGAGGATCCTGATCCAGCTCGGCGCGCGGTGACGTTCACGAAACACGGCTGATCGACTTCTTCTCTTCGGGGTTGGAAGGCTGCGCGGCAGCGGGGGCTGCGTCGCCTTGGCGCGGCAGCACCCTGCGAAGCGCGCGGAGGTCGGTGTCGATGGGAAGTACCAAGGTACCTCGTCGTGTGTCAGGGCCCTCCTGTTGGTTCACCGTCAGACTGGGATGTGTCCAGCGCAGAGGATGGTCGCCTGGTGGGTCATGTGCGTCTGCTCGGGGCGGGCGTGCCGGGCGCTACGACCTACCGGTTCAAGAAGGCTGGAGCGCTCTTCGCCGGCGGGAAGCAGATGGACCTCTGGAACGCGGTGCAATCGCTCCTGGAGTGACCTGAGACCGGTAGCCGATCCTCAATCGGCCGTGCGTAGTCTCCAATCGATAGCCTCGGCGGATGGTTCAGACGCTCGCCGAATCTGCTGCGCCGACCATGGCGGCGGTGAACCCGAACGACGGCAACTCGTTGCCGCCGTGGCTTTTCGTCATTGTTGCCATCGTGATCGTTGGGGTTGCTGTCGTTCTGTTTGCTCGTCGCAAACGCTGAACACTCGCTCCGCGCCGTCCGATAGGTGGTCGCGAGGTGAGTCTGACGCTTCAGTGCCACAAGCCCACTAGATATCTAGGTGGCTGGAGCGGGCCTGTCTCAGATGGGTGGTCCGGTGATTGTGTCCGGTGACGGGTTGGTATCCGGTGCAGCTCGTCCCTGCTCCGTATTGCTGCTGACTGTCGGCTGGTGGGGTCTGGTGGCCCAGGCGTGTTGGTGTTCGTCGCAGAGCCGGTCGGGGGCTTCGTTGCTGGTGTCGAGGTCGATGAGTTCCCATGCTTCGGGGACGGCCTGGTTGGAGCAGCCGCGTACTGCGCAGGGGGTGAGGTCGGCGAACTGCACGTACTCCGGATCCGCGACAACGGTACCCACGCCTTTCGGAGGGTCCTCGTGATGGACCGCCGCGGCGAGCACAGCGCACTGATCGTCGGAGTCGTTGGTGCCCACATCGGATGCGTGGTCGTGGTGGGTGCGGTTGCGGCGGCTGTTGGTGAAGCGGCGGCCGCGGTGTGGGCGTGGGCTCATGGCGGCATGCTCCCACCGACTGGTGTTGCCCGAGGGTGACTGGCCGCGCAGCGCCGCACACCGCCTACGTAACGGCACCGCGCAGTAGTAAGAGTCGGAGGCCAAACGGGGGAGCGGCCCCCGCACCGTGGTGCGGGGGCCGCCCTTTTCTTACCTGGTTACCGTGCGCGCCACAGGTCGAGCAGGAACCTGGCGATGGTCATCGCGAGGGTCGCGATGCCGAGCCAGGGGATCTGCCGCCTGCGGTGGGTGTCCTCATCGTCCGAAGACATGGGCCACCACCTCCTTGCGGGTCCGGCGCCGGCGGACACAAGAAGCGGCTGCACCAGGGGTGCATTCCGGGCGGACCCGGTTTACACTGGACCCGAGTTTCCACGCTCGGGGTCCCGTATCGGCCCCTGGCTTTCCACTCGGAAGGCCAACCCGGACCCGTCCCTGTTACCGCAGGGGCGGGTCTTTCGTTGTCCCTGTGGGCGGAGCTCCGGCGCGGTCGCCCGCCCACGAGCAACCACTGTACGGCGAGCGGCGCAGCGCTTCGCGGAGCCCAGCCGATGAGTCAGGGCTTGGCGGACCCAGAGACACCGGTCCACAGGACACGCAGGCCGGCGGCGAGCTGCTGGGCGAAGGTCCGTGATCCGGAGGTCTGCTGCTCGAGCAGGTCGACGCGGCGCTGCGTGCTGTCGCGCTGCCGCTCCAGGTCCTGCAGGGCCACTCGTGACAGCGCTCCACGCAACGTCAGGTTCACCAGCGCCTGGCGTCCGGGCGTACGGATTCCGAAGAGAACGGGCAAGAGCAGCTCGACAACGTATACCGCGACGATGCCGATCGATGCTTCGGGTGCGAGCTTGATGAGCGCGACGGTGGCGTACGTGACGATGAAGAGGTAGAAGACGTAGGTCATCGCCCAAGTACCGACCTGCCGCCACTTGGACGGGCCGGCGACGGTGTTGGCGCAGATCTGCAGGAGCAGCATCAGACCCGCACACACTCCTATCGCGCCGACCAGACTGGCTAACCAGAAGCCTTTGCCTGCAAGTACTTCGACGACGGCTCCGGTGACCAATCCTGCGACGATTCCGTAGCCGAGGACGACGAGATTCGCGGTCCAACCCAATGCGGTCGCTACCTGGATGTTCGCGATGCGGGCGGTGACAGTAGTCAGCGTGGTGCGTGCGGAATCGAGCTGCACGCCGTGGGCAGGGACGGCGAACCGGCCAACCTCGAGACCGAGAACCCAGCAGATCAGCGCCATCGGGAAGACCACGACGAGCAGTGCCCACTGGCTGCCGTCCACGACAGCAGCACCGATGGTGAAGACGGCAAGCGTGAGCGCGCTGACAGCTATGAGGATCCCGATAAGGCCGACGCCGCGTCGGATCCGCTGCCGATGGCGAGGATCCTCGAATGCAGCTTGCCCTCCGATGGAAATACCGAAGAGCACGAGCGTGACGGCCGTGTACGACAGGAGAGCGTTGACAGTGGAGTCGCCAAGCGTTCTGCCCCAGTCGCCGATCCAACCAGCCTGCGGAACGCCCTGCATGCTGGCGGGATCCGTGTAGCCGGCGATGGTGCAGCCAATCCAGAAGCAGCCCACGGTCACGACGAAGGTTACGACGTGAATGATGCGCCGTGACGCGGGGAGACCGTCGGGCTCAGCGCGTCCCGTACGGACTGCCATGGATGTCGGCTTAGTAGCCGGTGGTGCTGCCGCTGGTGGCAGCGGCGCCGAAGATACCGATGCCGGCGAGGAGCATGATCAGGAACAGGATTACCCAGCCGGCGATGATGATGCCATTCAGGATGAGGCCGGTGATCGCCATGCCGCGGCCAGCGGGTTCCTTCCTGATGCCGACGAAGCCGAGGATCAGCCCGACCAGCGGGACGACCAGCGTGAACCCGGCGACGATGGACACCAAGCCGAGGATCATGCTGGTGATGCTCAACCCGCGCGGCGGGCCCGGCTGGTACGCGGCCACGACGACCGGCGGACCGTAGGGCTGCCCGTACGCGTGCTGCTGTGGCTGGTAGGTCGGTGCTGGCTGCTGCTGGTTGTCGTTGCTCATCAGGGTCCCCTCGTCGTGATGTCCCAGCACCATATCGGCGACGAGCAGCCAAACGCGACACTGCGTCACCTCGAAGGGTTTGAGGTGCCAGGCGCCGATCACGTGGTGGCGTCGGTCGTGGCCCGTACAGTGCTGGCTGGTAACCGGAACTCGGAAAAGAGCAGTCATGACCGACGCGTCTCCGTTCGATCTCGATGTCACTGCGGCATCTGATGATGCTCGGCCGCTGAGGCGGAGCGCGACCGCGGAGCAGCGTGCTGCGGCGGAACGGTCCCGGACCGCATTCGCACGGCAACGGGCTGCAGTGGGCGATGGGTCGCCGGCTAGTGCAGGTACGGCGGTGGTGGTGCCGCTGGGTGCGTCGCCGCGGGTGTTTGCGGAGGCGTCGTTGTCGGCGAACACGGTGCGTGCGTACCGGTCGGATCTGCGGCAGTTCGCCCGGTGGCGGGCCGGGTTCCTCGACCACGAGATCTCCGAACTGCACGAGCTCGAGCAGGTCACCACCGCGCCGGTCGACCCGGCCGAGGTCGCGGCGTTCCTCGCGGACAAGGCCAACGCCGTCCTCCCTGATGGTGGGCAGCGGTACGCACCGGCAACGATTAGCCGCTACGTCGCCGCGATCGATTGGGAACACGCCCGCCGCGGCCACACACCACCCGGCACGACCCCGATTGTCCGCGACGTCTTGAAGGGCATCCGCCGCGCTCGATCCGTACCGGTGCGACGTGCGAAGCCGATGGCGCTGAAGGCGCTGCAGACGACGCTGCTCAAGATTGACGTCGCCGACCTGCAGACTGGCGCACTCGGAACCCGCGATCAGGCGCTGCTCCTGTTCGGGTTCGTCGGTGCGTTCCGCGAGTCCGAGCTCACCGCCCTGACCGTCGCGGATCTTCGGCTCGTCGACGGCGAGGGCGTCTACGCCCGCGTGCGGAAGTCCAAGACGGACCAGGACGGGGTCGGCCGGATCAAGGTGTTGCAGCAGGGCGCAAACCCGGTCACCTGCGCCCCCTGCGCGTTCGTCCGACTGTCCCGGCTGATGGCCGCGCAGGACGCCCGCGGGGAAGCGGGCCTCTTCGCCGCGCTCACTGGCGCGAGTCTCGCGGTGCACGTCTGTGCTGACGGGCTCGGCACGGACCGGTTGCCGCCGTCGATGCCGTTCTTCCGCGCCGTGTCGAAGTGGGGCCTGTTCCGCAGCACCGGCATCAGCCCCACCGCGGTTGGGAAGGCCGTCGCCCGCCGCGCGCACGCGGCCGGGCTCGGGGAGGACGGCTGGTCTGGGCACTCCCTTCGCGCCGGGTTCGTCACCGAAGCACGCAACGCCGGCGCGACGGACGTGGAGATCATGAACCAGACCCACCACACCAACGCCGCCACCCTGCAGATCTACGACCGCGAATACGCACCCCTCGTCCGCAACGCCGTTACACGGATGCGCTTGTGACCCCCCGAACTTCCCCCAAACCCGGCCCCAAACTCGCGCCCGACAGTGGGACGCTGCTCGAGGCGCACTGGGGTCGGTTCGTCGCGTGGTGCACCGCGTCCGGTTACGAGTCGCTCCCGGCGACGGCAGCGACGATCGGACAGTTCCTGACGCTGTTCCCCGGGAGCGCGTCGACGCAGCGGCTCCGCCGGCTCGCGATCCGCGCACGCCACCTCGCAGCCGGCTTCCCGGATCCGATACCCGCGGTGGAGGCCCGGGTGTGGCCGCGGCGAGTGGCCCGCGACCAGGTGGTCGTCGGCGAGGTGCTCGCGGCGATCCCGAAGTACCGGTACCCGATCGGGCTCCGAGGTCGCCGCGACGCGTTCCTCATCGTCCTCCTCGGGATGCTCCACCTCACCCGCGAGCAGGCCCGCACCATCACCCCTACCGACGTCGCGGTGACGAGCATCGTCCGGATCCGCAGCCACGTCGTGCCCTCATCCGACGACCCGGTGTCCTGTGCTGCCTGTGCGGTGACCCGGTGGCTTCGCATCGTAGGGCCGGTCTGGACTGGGTTCCGCGGCGACGTCATCCGACTGCTTGACCCGACGAGAGGGAACCTCGACCGGCACGATTGCGAGCAGCCGGTACCGGGGGAGTGGCGGCGGGCGGAACAGCTGTTGTTGCCGTTAGACGTCCATGGATGGGCGCGGACCGGTGTCGCTTTGTCGGGACGATCCATGACGAGCATCATCCCGACGCGACGCCTGGCAGCTAAGGGCGGCGCCAACGCTGAAGTGGTTGGTCCGATCGCGCGGCGACCGTCACGGTTCGACGCCCTGACGCTGCAGGAGACGTACTCCGAGCTCGGCGCAACGGATGAGGCGGTCAATCTCGCCATCGCGAGGCTTGAGGCGGTGTGGAACGACGTTCAAGCGGTTGGCGCTGACCTCGACCGCGCAGCTACCCCACGCAAGCATGAGATAGCACGAGGTAGCGATAGCGAGTCGATTGAATAGACCGCAGTCCCCTCAACCTTCGAGGGTGGGCTGCGCGTCGACGGCGAAGAAATCGATATACCGTTCTGATCGTGCGATGACGTAGCCGCGGTGCGGGATTCGGATCGCGTAGCCTTGCTCGCTGACAAGCGCGAATGCGGCAAGGACCGTGTTGATGCTCACGCCGAGGGAGGCAGCAGCATTACGTACGGCCGGGAGCTTCGCACCCGCACGAAGGGACCCTGCCGCTGCTGCTTGCACTATCTGCTCAGCGAGTTGCTGCCGCCGCGTCACGGCCCACTGAGGGTACGAGAATCTGCCACACGCCTCCACAAGCTCGCGGGCGGTGATCGGAGCAGGCGCAGGGTCGGGCTCGGCTCTAGTGTTCTGAGGATTAATGGCGACAACCGTAGCCGAGGGCGTGCGTTGGTGGATGCGGCTGACCGTCTGGGCAACAGAAAGAGGCAAGGCTGCACGTCCCCGCGGCTTGCTGGAGGAAGCAGTGCGGATGTTACGTGAACGCGGTGGACGTCGTACTTTCGATGTCTGGATGAAGCCATCGGTGGATCCGGCTCACCCGCCCGTCCTCACGGAGGAACGGCGCGCTGACGCTACAGAAGACGTACTCCGAGCTCGGTGCCACGGACGAGGCCACCCGATTCGCAGTTGTCTGGGGCGTCGCCCAAGCGCTCGATGCCGACCTCGATTGGACAGCTACGCCGAGGAAGTCGGACAAACCAGCTGAAACCAGTTGCCAGCACGGGTTCAGATGCTTTCAACCGTTGAGTAGGCGCGCATCGGAGCGTGGCTGCAGTACTCCCGTAGAAGGGCGCGCGGCACGGAAGTATCCGTGAAGGGTCGGTCGAACGCCGGAGTAGCACGCTCGCGTTGGAAAAGGCAGCGTCAACCAACGGAGATCCAAGGGGACACGTCGGTCGTTGTGACGGGTTTTCGACGCCGACCATAGCTTCACCGTCGAATGTCAGGAGGGGGCGCTCCCAGACTCTTCGAGCACGCTCGAGGGCTTCCTCGTTTCCGGGTAACTCTAGCCAGTCTTCATACCGGTGATCGCGTGCGATCACACACCGGCAGAGGATTGCGACGCCTCCTGTTGTTCCATCTCGGCTAATAACTTCTGTATGGAGGGCACCTGTCTTACTTTCACTCGTTGGTGTTAATTGCCATCCTGCCATATGCGAGTGAAGTTCACAATTAGATGTTCAGCGGCCCATGCCGCGGTAGGTGAAGCCCACGGCGGTCCATGCGTCGCGGTCGAGGCAGTTGCGGCCGTCGATGACGACGGGGTTCGACACGAGCGAGGCGGCGACGGCGGGGTCGAGCTCGCGGAACTCGTTCCACTCGGTGAGGACCAGGACGAGGTCGGCGTCCCGGAGCGCGTCCGTGGCGCTCTCGACGTACTCGAGCTCCGGGTGCAGGCGACGGGCGGTGACGACGGCTTCGGGGTCGTACGCGGCGACCGTGGCACCGTGGCCGAGCAACCGTGCGGCGATGTCGAGGGCCGGCGAGTCGCGGACGTCGTCGGAGTTCGGCTTGAACGCGAGCCCGAGCACCGCGATCCGCTTGCCGGTGACGGCACCGCCGAGGATCTCCTGTGCGAGCTCCACCACGTGGTCACGACGACGCAGGTTGATGGCGTCGACGTCGGCCAGGAAGGCGAGCGAGTCCGGCACGCCGAGCTCGTTCGCGCGCGCCTGGAAGGCACGGATGTCCTTCGGGAGGCAGCCACCGCCGAAGCCGAGGCCGGCGTTGAGGAACTTGCGGCCGATCCGGGCGTCGTGGCCGATCGCGTCGGCGAGCGCCGTGACGTCGGCGCCGACGACCTCGGCGATCTCGGCCATGGCGTTGATGAAGGAGATCTTCGTCGCCAGGAACGCGTTCGCGCTGACCTTGACGAGTTCGGCGGTGGGCAGGTCGACGACGAGGCGCGGGGTGCCATCGGCCAGGGTGGTCGCGTAGACCTCGTCGAGGAGGGCAACCGCGCGCTCACCGGTCTCGCCGGCGGGCACGCCGTAGACGAGGCGGTCCGGCGAGATCGTGTCCTGCACGGCGAAGCCCTCGCGCAGGAACTCGGGGTTCCAGACGAGCGAGGCACCGGGGACGGCCGCCTCGACCTCGGCCGCGAGCCGGGCGGCGGTGCCGACCGGGACGGTGGACTTGCCGACGACGAACTCGCCCGCGCCCAGGTGCGGCGTGAGCGCGGCGACGGCGGCGTCGACGTAGGTGAGGTCCGCGGCGCCGGTCGGGCCCTGCGGGGTGCCGACGGCGAGGAAGTGCACCTGGGCACCGGCGACCTCGGACATGTCGGTGGTGAAGCGGATGCGACCGGACGCGATGGCCTCGGTCAGGATCTCGGGGAGACCGGGTTCGAAGAACGGGGCCTCGCCCGCGGCGAGCCGCTCGATCTTGACCGGGTCGACGTCGACCGCGACGACGTCGTGTCCGAGCTTGGCCATGGAGGCGGCGTGCACGGCACCGAGGTAACCGCAGCCGATGACAGAG
>Ga0153960_1000025_pt1 | contig 119453 bp, 104 predicted proteins | sample TSFL044MetaG_FD_102274 | JGI IMG/M metagenome (GOLD analysis project Ga0153960, IMG submission 102274) | Attine ant fungus gardens microbial communities from Florida, USA - TSFL044 MetaG | ecosystem: Host-associated > Fungi > Mycelium > Unclassified | place: USA: Florida, Withalacochee...
GTATCTGGGTGGTCTGCTCATCTTTGGCAGGTACAGCTTTGATATCTATGAAAATGGGAAGCTCATCCGGGGGTGGGAGTGGGATGCCTATCAGGCTTTTCTGTCCGATCCGTACTATTGGAAGCTGATCGGCACCACATTTCGCATTGCCTTCAAGGTTACGCTATGGAGCCTGCTGCTTGCATACCCGCTAGCTTATTGTATTGCCGGCCTGAAGAAACCGGGCATGAAGCAATTGTTGCTGCTGCTTACGTTTCTTCCGCTGCTGGTCAGCGCGGTTGTTCGATCCTATGGCTGGCAGCTGCTGTTATCCAAACAGGGCTTCATGAACTGGCTGTTCATACGGCTTGGAATCACGGATGAAGGCTTCAGTATGATATATAACGAGACTGGTGTGGTCGTCGCACTTGTTCATATTTTTCTGCCGTTCATGGTCTTTCCGATCCTGAATGTATTATCGCAAAGTGACGCTTCACTAAAAGCGGCTGCTCAGGATCTGGGAGCAGGAAGCTGGCGGACATTCGTGACGATTACACTGCCTTTATCAGCGAGAGGTATTGCTAGCGGGGTACAGATTGTATTCACGCTATGCCTCACGGCCTTTACAACGCCTCAACTGATTGGGGGAGGCAGAGTCATGACACTGCCGGTATTTATTTACCAGCGAACACTGGACACCAACTGGCCGATGGCTGCGGTAGCAAGTATGTTCTTGCTCGTTTCTTCCATCATCGTTTCACTTATGGTCAATAAAGGAGCGGAAATGCTGATGTTCCGTCGTTCTCGGAAGGGAGGTCAGACTTATGGTTAAGTCCAACAGGCTCACCATACTGCTGCTCTATATATTTGCAGGGGCCGTAGCAGTTTATCTACTATTGCCATTGCTAATGATTCTATTGACATCTGTAGGGTCCGGATCGGCCAGTACATTCCCGCCGGAAGGTCTTACCCTGAAGTGGTATGCGAATCTGGGAGAGCAGACGCAATTTCTCGTTGCATTCAAGAATAGTCTGATTGCCTCTACAGGAGCGGTACTGCTGGCGCTGATTACCGGAACACTTGCGGCGCTGGCTATTGTACATTACCCTTTCCCGGGTGCTGGCATCTTGAGAGCCTTTTTTGTATCCCCAATGGTTATGCCGAAAATTACGCTTGGTATTGCGTATTTAATTTTGTTCTCCAAAATGCATATTGCAGGCGGATTGTTCGCTCTTATTTTGGGTGAAGCGGTCATCGTGCTTCCATTCGTACTGACGCTTGTGGGCAGTGCATTGGCCAACCTGCAGCCCGCACACCGAGAGGCGGCAGCAGACCTTGGAGCAGGGCCACTGCGTATCTTTTTTACAATCACATTGCCACAGCTCAGACTATCTTTACTCCTTTCAGGATCAATCGCATTTGTCTTCACTTTTGATCAGGTAGAGGCTGCATTGCTGCTGCTTCGTCAAGACAGCTACACACTGCCGATACAACTGTTCCTGTACATGGAGAAGTGGCAGGACCCAACGATCGCGGTTGTATCTGTGGTACTTATCGCGTTTGCACTGGCCTTGTTCATGATCATCAAGCTGGTACTGCGCACAGTACCCGGGCTTGAGAGCTTGTTTGGGGGCAGGAAAAACAAAAGGAGGTCTGGATCATGAACAATTCACATCATATATCCCATAGCTCGGGTCTAAACCGAGACCGGGCGGAAGACGTAATGAAAGCCCAGGGGCTTAGTGCCTTGATCGCAACAACTCCGGAAAATATTCATTATGTCATTGGCTCCCAGCTACGCGCAAGCAACTGGACCATGCAGATTTACGCCATTCTGCCTGCCGACCGATCCGCTCGGCCATGTATCGTCATTCCGACAAATCGTTTGGGCGTTGTGGCTCAATTCGGTATCACGGGAGTAGATATATTTGCCTACAGTGACTTCTTCGTGGAAGGTTCGATCGAAGGCAAACCTTCTACGGATGACATTGATCTGTTCTACTCTCTACTACAAACGACAGTTATTCATCCAGGGCCGATCGAAGCGCTTAAAGCTGCACTGAAACAGCTCGACATCGAGAATCAACCGATTGGAATCGATGAGATGCGAATCGCTCCTGAACTTTTGGCACGGATCACGGAGGATGCGCCTCAAGGAGCGGTTGTTCACGCGTACAAGCTATTTCGCCAAATCCGCCTGGTCAAGACGCCTTTCGAGATTGAGCAGCTCCGACAGGCTGCTCAAGTAAATGAACGGATTGAGCAAGAGCTGATTGATCTGATCGCAGCCGGTGTTCATGAGAAGCAACTTGCCGACCATTATCGGCTATCTGTAATGAGAGCAGGCGGGACTCCTGCAATGACTGCGGTAGGGGCGGGTCCGCGCAGTGCGCTGCCGCTCATCGAAAATTATTTTCATACCATCGAGTCAGGGGATCAGATCCGCTTTGATCTCTGCTTGCAGCTTGAAGGATACTGGGGAGATACAGGACGTACCGTTGTGGCAGGAGAGCCCACTCCCTGGATGAAAAAACATTTTAATGCAGTGAAAAGCGGATGGGAGACCGCACTTGAAACCGTGCGCCCTGGCGTCAAGGCTTCCGACGTATTCCATGCGGCTGTGTCTCGCGTGCAGCGTGAGGGAATTCCGCATTACCGACGTCAGCATGTTGGTCATGCCATTGGCTTGGAACTGTACGACGATATGACCCTCTCTCCTGGTGACCAGCGCATACTGGAGCCCGGCATGGTACTGTGTGTGGAGGTACCTTATTATGAGCTCGGCGCTGGTGGCTTCCAAATCGAGGATACGGTTGTTGTAACTCCGGATGGATATGAGTTTTTGACTCATATGGAGCGTAAACTGTTCATTAAATAACGATTAATGGAAGGCTTCAGCCAAGCGATCAGTCAGCAGCCGATCATGGAGCTTTCCTGCCGAGAAAGTTGGAATATCATGATTCAGCAGGGAACTAAGACGTTTCGTAACATTAGCCTTGCGCTGTTTGCCGGAGGTTTTGTGACTTTTGCGTTACTATACACCCTCCAACCCCTGATGCCCGAGATTAGCGAGGCTTTTGCAATCTCGCCTGCACATTCCAGTCTTACCCTCTCAGTTACAACGATTGCCATGGCACTGACCATGTTGTTCATCGGTTCCTTATCCGATTCATTGGGAAGACGTTTTATTATGACAGCTGCTTTAGTTGTCTCATCTGTTATTGCTATGATTAGCGCGTTCAGCCCTGGGTTTACCGAGCTGCTTCTGCTTCGCATTCTCCAGGGAGTTGCACTTGCCGGACTGCCCGCGACAGCTATGACATATCTTTCCGAAGAGATTGAGCCTGGCAGTCTAGGATATGCTATGGGCCTTTATATTAGCGGGAATTCGATTGGAGGTATGGCTGGTCGTTTTATTAGCGGTGTGATCACAGACTGGCTCGGTTGGCGTGCTGCAATTGGTTTTATCGGTATTCTTGGCCTGTGTGCGGCCGTTATCTTCTGGCTTGTTATCCCTCCATCCCGCCATTTTGTCAAAGATACTCCTGGATTCAAAAAGATCATTCCGCTTTTGTGGTCACAATGTCGGAATCCAAGGCTACTATGCCTATATGGACTGGGCTTTCTTCTGATGGGGGGCTTCGTGACGCTGTTCAACTACATCGGATTTGAATTGACAGGAGAACCTTATCATCTTAGCCAATCTGTCGTTGGCAGCCTTTTTGTCGTATACCTTATGGGTACGTTGAGCAGCACCTGGATGGGCAGGCTTGCCGATCGGTATGGAAGATCAAATGTCCTTGGAATCGCGCTGGGTATTATACTGGCAGGTGCAGTTTGTACGGTTCACCCTGAGCTGTGGGTCAAAATTATTGGACTTGCGCTGTTTGCCTTTGGTTTCTTTGGCGGACATTCCATCGCAAGCAGCTGGGTTGGGCTCGTGGCGGATCAGCACAAATCCCAAGCCAATGCCTTGTATTTGTTTTTCTACTACGTGGGATCAAGTGTCAGCGGAACTGGAGGGGGCCTGCTTTACAGCCAACTGGGTTGGTTTGGCATTGTGGGCATGATTGGTGTGTATGTGATCATAGGCTTTATTTTGTGTCGGTTGCTTGTAGAAAGGGTACAGGAACATAACAAGCTAACTTTTTAACAAAATGAAACATAGATCAAAAGTTTGTTATAAAGCACTCATTTTGGCCCATAATCATCCAATAGTCCCTAATACAATAACTAACTTTTTTCGACAAGTATTGCACATCCCGAAAAACCGAGTATAATACTGGGTAAATAGATGCAAAGGGGATGCAATAAACGATGAAAACACATGCTGAATTGAACTCACTTCTTGTTGACGATTATCTGGATCTCCTGAACATAGCGAAACAGCTGGGTGATGAGGAGTGGAAAGAAGCCCTTCTGCAAGCACTGAAAGAAGAAGTGGATGCTAATCGTCATCTGGATTCAACCGAGGTCAGACAGGATCTTTGGAGTCAATTTGAAGGTATTAATGAACAGATGCATGATCTGTTAATGCAACTGAAGCATGCCGATGGTCCCGAAGAGAAAGAACAGATTATTGAAGCCATTTGGGGACTGAAAGTAGATCGGAATGCCATTACTCGCAAACTTGAAACTATGAGCCGTGCCAGCGCTGGACATCAATAAAGCTCTATTGTTACACATAAAAAAATAAAAACCCGCGTGCCGCCCTATGGAATCAATAATCCAGGGGTTGGCATGCGGGTTTTGTGTTTGTTGCTGTACTTGTTTAATTAAGGGTTAGAACTGTTTAGCGAGTGTACGTGCCTCTTCAATGGCTTGCTGTTTGATCTCATCTGCGCGTTCCTTATATTGGTTATGTCCTTCCACAAAAATGCCTTCAAGCTTCGGCACACCCAGGAATGACATAATAATGCTCAAATACCGATGGCCGGATTCCATTTGGGCCGCAGGTCCTTCAGAATAAATGCCGCCACGGGCCTGAATATGCAGTGCCTTTTTGTTGGAAAGCAATCCAACCGGACCTTGTTCCGTATAACGGAACGTTTTACCAGCCACGCAGATGGAGTCGATATAAGCCTTCATAATTGGAGGAAAAGAGAAGTTCCACATCGGTGTCACAAAAACATATTTGTCAGCAGAAGCGAATTGATCCGATAATTCATTCAAACGTTGAACCTTAGCCTTTTCTTCAGAAGTCAATTCGCTGCCGGCTTGAAGTTTCCCCCAACCACTGAATACATCTGCATCAATATGAGGAATATCCGAGCGATACAAATCCAGGTGAATAACCTCATCCGAGGGCTGGCTTTCACGATATGCATCCACAAACGCTTTACCTGCAGCCATGCTGAAGGAAGTTTCATGATCATGAGGATGGGCAGTAATATACAATAATGTAGACATAGGATTCTTCCTCTCTATGATGTTTTTTGTCAAAAAGGGCCGACATTAATAAGCGACCGATGTAGTATGCATCGTTTGTAACGTTTTATACCTGGATAGTGACCTGGTACTCATTCATGTATAATAATTGTGTAGGTGAATCGAACGATAATAGGAATGAGTGAGATGAGCGCATATGGGAATGGATCTGGAGAAGCAACGATTAAGCATTGAAGCAGCGAAATTGTATTATCAGTCGGATTACAGCCAGCAGGATATTGCGGTCAGGCTGGGCGTGTCACGTCCAACGGTATCTAGATTACTTCAGTACGCGAAAGATCGTGGTTACGTTCGTATTGAAATTATGGACCCGCTGGAGGATATCGACATTATCGCCGGAGAACTCAAAGCCAAGTATAATCTGGATACTGCGCTTGTATGTTTTGCCCCGTTGAAGAGTGATGAAGAAATTTTGAAACATATTAGCAAAAGAGCAGCAGATTACTTACAGGATACGGTGCAGGATGCGGACATTATTGGGGTAACCTGGGGGACAACGATGAACGCCGTCGCCCGTCAGCTTCGTCCCAAGCAGGTCAAAGGCGTCGAAGTGGTTCAACTTAAGGGAGGTGTAAGCCATTCCCATGTGAATACGTATGCAGCAGAAATTGTTCATTTATTTGCGGAAGCTTTCCATACGGTTCCACGATATTTACCTTTGCCCGTAATCTTCGACAACATTGAAGTCAAAAAAATGGTAGAAGCAGACCGACATATTGGCAGGATCGTGGAACTTGGCCGACAGGCGAATATTGCCATGTTTACCGTAGGAACTGTGAAGGAAGATGCACTTTTGTTCAGACTGGGTTACTTTAATGATGAAGAACAGCAATTGCTGATGCATTCAGGTGCAGGTGACATTTGTTCACGTTTTTTTGATGCCGAGGGCCGGTTGATCAGTGAAGAAATTAACAACAGAACGGTCGGAATTGATCTGGCCGAGCTGCGAAATAAGGAAAAATCGATTCTCGTGGCCGGGGGGAAGCGTAAAATAGAAGCTATTCATGCTGCCCTCAAAGGTCATTACGCCAACATTCTGGTAACAGACCAATACACAGCTCAGGCTTTGCTTCGATTATAATTCAAAGGATGACAACATCTGCCACGCGACCTGGGCGGATGTTTTGCTTTCTTAGGCAGAAGCTATATTATACGATTCCGTCCCAGTGAGCGAAGTCATTTGTTTAGTGAAGTTTCTATGGAATGTGTTTAAATTTCAAGCTTGAACAAAAGTTCATATTGATTTTTACATATGTTCATGTTAGGGTAGGGATATAGAATATAACTAGTTCAGATAAGGGGAGATTTAATTGACTACACCACAATTAGCCAAAATGATAGATCATACCTTGCTTCGTGCAGATGCAACACAAAGTGAAATGGCCAAATTGACCGAAGAAGCGAAACAATATCAATTTGCTTCTGTATGTGTTAACCCGGGCTGGGTTGCTTATGCTGCTGAACAGCTTCAAGGTACTGGCGTAGATATTTGTACCGTGATTGGTTTCCCTCTGGGAGCTTCGACTTCCGAGACCAAAGCGTTTGAAACCAAAGATGCTATTGCTAAAGGTGCTACTGAGGTGGATATGGTCATCAACATTAGTGCTTTGAAAGACGGCAAAGATGACGTTGTTGAACAGGATATCCGTGCAGTTGTTGAAGCAGCAGCGGGTAAAGCTTTGGTGAAAGTCATTATTGAAACTTGTCTGTTGACGGATGAAGAGAAAGTACGTGCATGTCAGGCAGCGGTAAAAGCTGGAGCTGATTTTGTCAAAACGTCCACAGGTTTCTCTACGGGTGGAGCAACACCAGAAGATATCGCTTTGATGCGTCGTACTGTAGGTCCGGATGTAGGCGTTAAAGCTTCCGGCGGCGTGCGCAGTCTGGAAGATATGCAAAAAATGATCGATGCAGGAGCAACTCGGATTGGCGCGAGTTCTGGTGTGAAAATCATGCAAGGCGAACAATCTACATCTAATTATTAATTCGTGAGTAACTTGGCTCGATAAATTTCACTAGATGGAATGCTTGGATGCTTTAAAAGGGTTTAACTTGTTCTTCATATCTCTGGATAGATGTGGAGAACAAGTTAAAAGCTGATCCAGCTTTTCATATTTAATCAGAACGGAATCATAAAAAACCGAGTTTATTGTAAGCGCTTCAATCATTTTCTGAAAGGTTAATTCTTCACATAAATGGGAAACCTTTGAGCTGAATGAACATCCGGCTTAACTACCTTCAAAGGAGAGATAGTATGAAATTCCTAATTGCCCTTCTTGGTATACTTGTTGTATTTGGACTAGCCTATCTGGTCAGCAACGGTAAGAAGAAGATCCGATATCGTCCACTAATCATCATGATTGTTCTGCAACTTATATTGGGATACGCTTTGTTGAACACGGAAGTAGGTACATTTTTGATTGGCGGTTTCGCGACCGTATTTGAAAGTTTGCTTGGTTATGCGAATGACGGTATCTCATTTGTATTCGGTGGCTTGACTACCGTTGGTGCAGACAGTGGGGGCGCGCCGTTCTTTCTAAGTGTATTGATGCCGATCGTCGTCATCTCAGCGCTCATTGGGATATTGCAGTATATCCGAATCTTGCCTTTTGTTATAAAATATATTGGTCTGGTATTAAGCAAAGTCAACGGAATGGGCAAACTGGAATCATATAACGCGGTTGCTTCGGCTGTATTGGGGCAATCTGAAGTGTTCATTTCTGTAAAAAAACAAATTGGGTTGCTGCCTAAACATCGGCTGTACACCTTGTGTGCCTCGGCGATGTCCACGGTATCGATGTCGATTGTCGGTGCCTATATGTCCATGATTGATCCGAAATATGTGGTTACGGCACTTGTGCTGAACCTGTTTGGCGGTTTTATCATCGCTTCCATCGTGAATCCTTATGAGGTTTCCCCGGAAGAAGATATATTGGAAGTACAGGAAGAGGAAAAACAATCCTTCTTCGAAATGCTGGGCGAGTACATTATGGATGGTTTCAAAGTTGCCATCGTCGTAGCTGCAATGTTAATCGGTTTTGTTGCATTGATCGCACTGGTTAATGGGATCTTCAGTGCAGTGCTCGGCATTTCGTTCCAGGAACTGCTTGGTTATGTGTTTGCACCATTTGCCTTCATTATGGGTGTTCCTTGGAAAGAAGCGATTCAAGCGGGAAGTATTATGGCTACCAAAATGGTATCCAACGAATTCGTTGCCATGCTTGATCTGACCAAACAGACTACATTGTCTGCCAGAACAACAGGCATCGTATCCGTCTTCCTCGTATCGTTCGCCAACTTCTCCTCGATCGGTATTATCGCCGGTGCGGTGAAGGGACTTCATGAGAAACAAGGTAATGTGGTGGCCCGCTTCGGTCTGAAACTGCTTTACGGTGCATCGCTTGTCAGCGTGCTGTCTGCGATCATCGCCGGACTGTTCTTGTAAAGCCGGATTATTGGAAGGAGTGCTTAAGTTATGTCAACATTCAAAAGAGTACATCTGATCGTTATGGATTCAGTGGGAATTGGTGAAGCGCCGGATGCAGCGGAATTCGATGATTTCGACGTCGACACCTTTGGTCACATTGCACGTGAACGCGGAGGATTGAAGATGCCGCATATGGCCAGTCTTGGACTGTCCAATATTAAGGAAATTGAAGGTGTGCCTGTAGCGGACGCGCCAAAAGCCTTTTACACCAAGATGCAGGAAGCATCCAGAGGGAAAGACACCATGACAGGTCACTGGGAACTGATGGGCCTGTACATTGATACTCCATTCCGTGTGTTCGCAGACGGGTTCCCGGATGAGTTGATTCAGCGCATTGAGGATAAAACAGGCCGTAAAGTGATCGGGAACAAACCGGCCAGCGGCACGGAAATCATTGATGAATTGGGCGAAGAGCATGTGAAAACAGGAGCCCTGATTATATACACATCCGCAGATTCGGTTTTGCAGATTGCAGCCCATGAGGATGTTGTTCCACTGAAAGAACTGTATGAAATCTGTGAATTCTGCCGCGAGATTACTCTCGACGATCCTTACATGCTGGGCCGTATTATTGCCCGTCCGTTTGTAGGCGAAGTAGGTAATTTCAAGCGTACAGCTAACCGTCATGATTATGCGCTCAAACCTTTTGGTCGTACCGTGATGAATGAACTTAAAGATGGTGGATTTGATGTCATCGCTTTGGGTAAAATCGCAGATATCTACGACGGCGAAGGCGTAACCAAGTCTGTACGTACTGTCTCCAACATGGATGGCATGGACAAACTGTCCGAAACGATGGATGAGGAGTTCACTGGACTCAGCTTCCTGAACCTGGTTGACTTCGATGCCCTGTTCGGTCACCGTCGTGATCCACAAGGCTACGCTCAGGCGCTTGAAGAGTATGATGCTCGACTGCCAGAGATCTTCAGCAAAATGACAGACGAAGATCTGCTGCTCATCACAGCTGACCATGGTAATGACCCAACCTACCGCGGCACGGACCATACACGTGAGTATGTGCCACTGCTTGTGTACTCTCCACGCTTCAGCGAGGGTAAAAAGCTTGAACTACGGAGCACGTTTGCTGATGTTGGAGCAACAGTAGCTGAGAACTTCGGAGTAAAACTGCCGGAATATGGTACAAGCTTCCTGAAAGATTTGAAATAGTCAGCATTCTTATCTTTAGCTAAACATGGGGAAAGCTGTTGTTTTCTTGAAACACAAAGTCGGACAGGATGACCAGGGGGGCAGCTTCGGCTGCTCCGGTTCCTGGCCTTCATTCAATCATATGGATAACTGGAGGAGATTTAATCATGAGTACACATATTGGAGCTAAACCCGGAGATATTGCAGAAACAATCCTTTTGCCAGGAGATCCACTGCGTGCAAAATTTATTGCAGATACGTACCTTGAAGATGTCGTTTGTTACAACGAAGTTCGCGGAATGCTCGGATTCACGGGTACATATCAAGGGCACCGTATCTCGGTGCAGGGCTCGGGCATGGGGATTCCATCGTTCAGCATCTATGCCAACGAACTGATCAGCGAATATGGTGTGAAAAACCTGATTCGTGTCGGAACTTGCGGAGGTATGCAAGAACACGTACGTGTTCGTGATGTTATCCTTGCTCAAGCTTCATGTACCGATTCCAGCATGAACAAGCTCGTATTTGGTGGATATGATTTCTCCCCGATCGCGACGTTCTCCCTGCTGAAAGAAGCCTATGACCGCGCAACTGCCAAAGGCATGAAAATCCATGTCGGTAACGTGTTTAGTTCCGATTCCTTCTATCGTGACGACCGTTCCGTAACTGAGAAATTGATGCAGCACGGCGTACTGGGCGTTGAGATGGAAACAACGGCACTGTACACACTCGCAGCCAAATTTGGCGTAAACGCACTCACGATCCTGACTGTAAGTGACCACTTGCTGACAGGTGAAGAGACTTCCGCCGAAGAGCGCCAAAAAACGTTCAACGATATGATGGTGGTAGCACTGGAAACAGCAATCACCCTGTAGTTGTTGCATTTTATATTCAATAATCAATTGATTTTGATCGAAAGTTTTTTTTGAAGCACGTAGTGAAGGAACCGGAATCGATTCTGTAGAAGCGGAGCGTTCGCCTTTGTCTCCGAATTTCAACCTTATCAAAGGTTATTCAAAGAAATTTGGAGACAACAGCGATCGAAAGAACGATCCGGAGCCGGAACGAATGCTGCACAAAGTGTTCTATAAGATGACAACATGATGTTGTTGCATTTTATATTCAACAATCAATTGATTTTAATCGAAACTTTTGTTTGAAGCACGTAGTGAAGGAACCGGAATCGATTCTGAAGAAGCGAAGCGTTCGCCTTTGTCTCCGAATTTCACTTATCAAAGGTTATTCAAAGAAATTTGGAGACAACAGCGATCGAAAGAACGATCCGGGGCCGGAACGAATGCTGCACAAAGTGTTCTATACAAATCACCCACAACGAAGGAGAGATCATCATGAGAATGGTAGACATTATTGCTAAAAAACGCGACGGAAAAGAATTGACTACGGCTGAGATTGACTTTGTTGTTCAAGGATATACACAAGGCGAAATCCCTGATTATCAAGTCAGCGCTTGGGCGATGGCAGTATTCTTCAAAGATATGACTGATAAAGAACGCGCAGATTTGACGATGTCCATGGTGAACTCGGGCGAAACCATTGATCTGTCCGCAATCGAGGGTATCAAGGTTGACAAGCACTCCACGGGAGGCGTTGGCGATACTACAACGCTGGTACTGGCACCGCTCGTTGCTGCTCTGGATGTTCCAGTTGCCAAAATGTCCGGACGTGGGTTGGGTCACACTGGTGGTACAACAGACAAACTGGAATCTGTTGCAGGTTTCCACGTCGAGTTGGAGAAAGAAGAGTTCATCCGCCTCGTTAACGAACACAAAGTTGCCGTTATCGGTCAAAGTGGCAACCTCACGCCGGCAGACAAAAAGCTCTATGCATTGCGTGACGTTACAGCTACCGTGAACTCCATCCCACTGATTGCAAGCTCCATCATGAGTAAGAAAATTGCAGCAGGTGCCGATGCAATCGTATTGGATGTTAAAACGGGTGCTGGTGCATTCATGAAGACAACAGAAGATGCAAAAGAACTGGCACATGCCATGGTAAGCATTGGTAACAATGTAGGACGTAAAACAATGGCTGTCATTTCCGATATGTCCCAACCACTGGGTCTCGCTATCGGTAACGCCCTTGAAGTGAAAGAAGCCATTCTTACGCTGCAAGGTAAAGGACCGAAGGATCTGGAAGAACTCTGTCTGGCCCTTGGACGTCAAATGGTATTCCTTGCTGGCAAAGCAGACTCCCTGGAGCATGCTGAGGAGAAATTGAAAGAAGTGATCCAGAACGGTAAAGCACTGGAGAAATTCAAGGACTTCCTGGCAAATCAAGGCGGAGACGCTTCAGTTGTAGATCACCCAGATCGCTTGCCACAAGCGAAATATCTGGTTGAAGTACCAGCGGATAAAGACGGATATGTAGCTGGTATCGTCGCTGATGAAATCGGTACTGCTGCAATGCTGCTTGGCGCAGGCCGTGCAACGAAAGAATCCGAGATCGATCTCGCCGTGGGCTTGATGCTCAACAAAAAAGTGGGTGACCAGGTTAAAGCTGGCGAATCCCTCGTAACGATTCATGCGAATCGTGAAGACGTAGCAGACGTAATCGCGAAGATCAAAGAAAACATTACCATTGCAGATCATGCTGATGCACCTGTATTGGTTCATGATATCGTAACTGAATAATTATCAGGCAAACAAGGTTAACCTTATGCCTGAATTAAATTCAAAGACCCGAAGCCATGGCATTTCATAGCTTCGGGTCTTTTCTTATTTATTCAGTAACTTGTCATACGTCGCAACTGAATCTGCATTGGTGTAAATGTAAGGTGTGGATGGCTGAGATACGGGTGTAACCTTCGTAGCCCGAATCTCAATGGTGTCCTCGCCATTCACTTGAGCGGATCCAATCGTGCCATCGATTTGTACCCAACTGTCTGTGGGAAAGCTGTCCGCATTCGGGACATGAATCATGACGCCAAAGGGTGCCGCGTCTGCTGGGCAGCACATCACGAGAAATCGACCTAATGCAAAATGCGATTCATGATCCATGCTTTTATCTCGATATACAAACCCGGTCAGGGAGATAGCCTTGCCTGCAAATTGTCGTTGGAACATGTCGATGGACCCTAATGTCTCGGAGAAGATTTCGGGATATACCTTGATGACCGATTCCGCATATAACTTCTCTGCCAGATCGGCAAATTCACGACTGTACTCATCCGGGGGAACGAATTGTACTTTTGTGGCGGACACAGATGATTCAACAGTTGCAGTTTTTTTGGATAGATCTTTAATATTCAGTTCTGCTATATCAGGTAAGGGGTCTTTTCGACGAATCTCCGGAGGTCCATAGGATAGTGACATGCCTTTTTGACTGGCCATGGAACTGCCTAGTGCTTGATCAGGCAAAAGAAAACCAAGTAGTAAAGGAATGGCAATCAAGCCATAGATGAGCGAGCTGCGTACCCACCCTGATGGAGGCGGATGCTCACAGTCGCAATGGAACTGGCTGTTGCCAAACAGTCCGTGCCAAGCCATGATGGCGGCAATAAACAAAAAGGGAACAGGGCAGCAGAGAAGCAATCGCTGCATCATCGGCGCCAGGTAATAGTGAAGAGAATCGCTTGTATTCAAATGAATGATGTATGCTGCGAGTCCGCCGATCCACAGCGCACGAATCAGGTTATGCCATTGAATAGGATGAGATTTCGAAACCGAAGCTTTTCTCATCGTATAGCCAGGATGGTTCATGTAATCACCTCTTTGGATCAGATCGTGACTTCGCGTTTGTTTTTTCAGATAAGCGGGATAATGTTCATGCCAAAAGGTTAATCAACCAAGAACCTGCGAAAACCAACACAATAATGACTAGGCTCAAGCCAAGAACAAACCGGGTGCGGAAGGTGGAGAGCAGCATTAATGTGCTTTTGAAATCAAGCATTGGACCGAGAACGAGAAAGGATAATAGCGGCCCAAACGCAAACGTGTGTGAGAAGGCAGAGGCTACGAATGCATCAGATGTAGAACAGAGAGATAACACATACGCAAATCCCATCATAAATGCATACGAGGCGACAGGTCCGTTACCCAAAGAGATGAGATCACTGCGGCTAATAAAAGTTTGGATGCAGGCTGTAATTAGAGCGCCAATTACCAGATATTTACTCATATCGACGAATTCGTCACCGGCATGGATGAAAAAGCTGCGCCAGTTTTTGTCGTGTACGTGATCATGGTCGACAGAATGCGAGTGGGGCTGTGCCATTTTAAATCCGGGATGATTTTGCAAGATGGCTGATACACTTCGTTTAGGCGTTTTCATAGGATTATGATGAACGAACACATACATCAAAATGCCAATAAAAGCAGCCACGGCAAAAGAAAGTAACATACGAGCAATCACTATTTCCGGATGGGAAGGAAATGCAAGCAAGGTAGCGGTAAATACGATTGGATTTACAACAGGACCACTTAGAATAAACGTGATGCCAATATAGGCGGGCATGCCTTTATTCATCAATCGGCGAACAACTGGAATCATGCCACATTCACAGATCGGGAAAATGATTCCCAGCAGACCGGCTACCAGAACCCCACCAATGGGGTTCTTTGGTGTTAATTTGCGGACCATTTCCTCAGATACAAACCATTGCATAAATGAAGATAACAGCACACCTACAAGCAGAAAAGGGACTGCTTCGAGGAAGATGCTGATGAATACCGTTTTCATATTTTGTATATCTTCACTATTCCACGCCTCTTTCAGATCGGGGGCCATTGTGATCAACACGGGAACAAGAAATGCACAAGGAATCAGGAATGACAGGAGCTTCAGATTGGCTGCCATTTTCATTGAACAGACCTCCAGAACCGGGACTTTGGTAAAATATATGCTTGTACCGTCTGCATCATACTCTTTTCCTGTAATTAATCAACATTCTTACGATTTACATATCTGGACCTTTAACACTTCTAATGTTGACAAAAGAAATGAGGTTCAGGTATAGTTTATTTTGTTAATCGTAATCATTACTATTAAACAACAGAGATTTTCAACCTATCGGTCGAGTGGAAGCTACATAGCATTCCGATTTTTTAGTTTTAAGAGGACAAATGGAAGGGAGTAATTGAAATGACAGAACAACAGGTACAACCCCGGGTTCCGGTGACTGTATTAAGTGGATATCTGGGCGCAGGCAAAACGACACTGCTCAACCATGTGCTTCATAATCGGGAGGGCATGCGAGTCGCTGTCATTGTGAATGACCTCAGTGAAGTTAATATTGACGCTGGCTTGATCCGGGATGGTGGTGGATTGTCACGTATTGATGAGAAGCTAGTGGAGATGTCCAATGGCTGCATCTGCTGCACGTTGCGTGAAGATTTGCTAAAAGAGGTGGAAAGGCTTGCGCTGGACGGATCTTTTGACTATATATTGATTGAATCCACAGGCATTGGAGAGCCAGTTCCTGTTGCCCAGACGTTTACGTATATTGATGAAGAACTGGGGATTGATTTAACGAAATTTACGCGGCTCGATACGATGGTAACGGTAGTGGATGCTGCCCAGTTCTGGCGTGACTTCTATTCCAAAGAAACATTGAAGGATCGGGGGCAGGAAGCCGGAGAGGACGATGTACGGGGGATCGTTCATCTGCTGACGGATCAGGTGGAATTCTGTGATGTGCTGATTTTGAACAAGTGTGATCTGGTATCGGAAGACGAATTGCTCAAACTTGAGAAAGCACTACACGCGATGCAGCCGGAAGCCCGACTTATTCGCACAACGCATGGACAGATTGAGCCGAGGGAGATATTGAATACCGGACGGTTTGATTTTGAAAAAGCAAGCCAGTCTGCGGGTTGGATCCGCGAATTAATGAAGGAAGAACACACGCCTGAGACAGAGGAGTATGGCATTCACTCATTTGTGTACCACCGGAAACGTCCGTTCCATCCAGAACGTTTACTTCGCTGGATTGCGAAATGGCCTGAAAGCATTGTACGTTCCAAAGGCTTAATGTGGCTCGCTACCCGTAACCATATGGCGGTGTCGTTCAGTCATGCGGGAACATCCAAGCAGTTGGGACCTGCCGGGTTGTGGGTAGGCGCGATGAGTGACGAAGAACGGCAAATGCATTTTGGTGATACACTTCCGCCGATTCCGGATTGGGATGAGCAGTGGGGCGATCGGGTTACGAAGCTGGTGTTCATCGGGATAGATATGGACCGACTGGAGATCGAACGGACGTTAGATGAGACGCTCCTTACCGACGAAGAGATGCTAATGAACTGGCGAGAACTGAAGGATCCATTTCCAGCATGGAATTGACAAACGTAACAGCATGGGCTAAACTCATTAAATAGTAATAATTACGATTAAATAGATCAAAGGAGGCCATATCCATGAGAGTCATTGTAACCTTAGCCTGCACCGAGTGCGGAGATCGCAACTATACAACAACCAAGAACAAGCGTAACCATCCGGAACGGATCGAATTGAAGAAGTATTCACCACGATTGAAGAAGATGACCATTCACCGGGAAACAAGATAAATTTTTTTGTCTTTTTTACATCGTAATATTTACGAAAAGAGGAAGAACCATGATTCTATCTTCTATGCGTGATGTGGTATTCGGATACGGCAAAGAGCCGGTCATTGACCAACTGTCGCTGGATATCCATGTAGGGGAGTTTGTGGGCATTACAGGACCGAATGGTTCCGCGAAAACAACCATGCTGAAATTGCTGCTGGGGCTGTTACAGCCCTGGAGCGGCACGGTTCATATGAATGCGCAGTCCGTACGTGGCAGCAAGCTGAACATTGGATATGTACCCCAACAGGTAGCATCGTTCAACAGTGGGTTTCCCAGTACGGTGATCGAACTGGTGCGATCCGGATGTTACCGCAAACTTGGCTTGTTCCGCAGATTCACATCCGAGCAGGAAGCCATTGTGGAACGCAGCTTGCGGGAAGTCGGCATGTGGGAATATCGCAACGCCAGGGTTGGCGAACTGTCTGGTGGACAAAAACAGCGAATCTGCATTGCCAGAGCCTTGGCAGGCCAGCCGCAGGTACTTGTCCTGGATGAGCCGACTACAGGCATGGACCGGCGCAGCCGGGAAGGGTTCTATGATCTGATGCGCCATTATGCAGACGTCCATGGACTGACCATTATTATGGTCACCCACGGATTGGAAGAGATGGGCAACCGGTTGGATCGGACGATTACCCTGGAGCGGCAAGAAAGTGAGGAATGGCAGTGTTTGAGTACGAATTCATGCAGCGTGCTTTCTGGGCAGGTGGACTGATCGGAGTCATTGCTCCAATTTTAGGAGTTTATCTGATGCTGCGGCGGCAGGTGCTGATGGCGGATACGTTATCCCATGTTTCATTGGCAGGGGTTGCCCTGGGTTCCGTGTTGAATCTTGATCCGGTGATCTGTGGATTTGCGATTGCGATTATCGGTGCGTTGCTGGTGGAACAACTCAGGCGGAATTATCTGACATATAGCGAGGTACCTGTAGCAATCATTATGACGTCTGGTCTGGCCCTTGCTGTGGTGCTCATGAGTCTGAAAACCAATCTGTCCAAGACATTCAGCTCTTACCTGTTCGGTTCCATCGTTGCCGTTAGTGATATGCAGTTGTGGATTATGGCGGCTGTGTGCGTCATCGGACTGACTTTTTTCATCGTGCTGCGAAGACCATTGTACAATTTGACGTTTGATGAAGAGACGGCTTCCATTGGAGGCATTCAGGTTAAAGGTTTGTCCTTTGCCTTTGCCGTTCTGACAGGAATGACTGTTGCTTCAGCCATGCCGATTGTCGGCGTATTGCTTGTATCTGCATTAATCGTACTGCCCGCTGCCCTGGCACTGAGATTGTCACGCAGCTTTGCAGCAGCGATCCTGATTTCAGTCGTCACTGGATTAATTGGTATCTTTAGCGGACTGACAACCTCTTACCATCTAAACACACCACCGGGAGGAACGATTGCTCTTATCCTGTTGGTCTTTCTATTGATTGGAATATCAGCGCAAAAGCTGATTGGACGATATAACCGTAAACGTCATCGTAAAGAGAGAAAACAACAACGTGCAACTCTATTCATACATTCAAGGGAGAATACGCCACATGAAATTCAATAAAAACTCAGCTCTTGCCTTATTATTCAGTCTTACACTTATCGTAGCCGGTTGTGGACAAAATCAGTCCGCTTCCGATTCCAGTACCAGCTCGGCCAACACGCCGGTACCAGCAGAGACTGAAGAAGCCAAACTGAACGTTGAAGTCAGCTTTTATCCAATGTACGAATTCACCAATAATGTAGCTGGCGATCTGGCTAATGTTCATACACTCGTTCCTGCGGGCATGGAGCCGCATGATTGGGAGCCGACACCACAGGATATTGCGAACATCGAAAAAGCGGATGTGCTTGTCTATAATGGGGCGGGAATGGAATCCTGGATCGATCAAGTTACAGATAGTCTGAGCAACTCCAAACTCATTCAAGTGGAAGCGAGTCATGGCATTGATCTGCTGGAAGGATCGGAAGAAGATGAGCATGATCACGAACATGCCGATACAACGGACACGCATGACCATGCGGATGAAGCCACAACGGAGGAGCATGATCACGATCATGACGCTGAGGCAGAAGAGGGACATACACATGATCATAATCACGGTGGCCTTGATCCACACGTTTGGCTGTCACCTGCACTTGCTGTGAAGGAAGTTCGGAATATCGAGGCAGGACTCGCACAGGCTGCGCCTGAACATGCGGAGCAATTCAAGCAAAATGCCGATGCCTACATTGCCAAACTGGAGGCACTGGATCAGGATTTCAAAGCAGCAGTAGCAGACAGCAAACGTAAAGATTTCATCACCCAGCATGCTGCATTCGGCTATCTTGCACAGGAATACGGTCTGCAGCAAGTACCGATTGCCGGTCTGTCTCCTGAACAAGAGCCTTCCGCAGCGCAAATGGCGTCCGTTATTGATTTTGCCAAGGAGCATCAGGTGAAGACGATTTTCTTCGAAACATTGGTTTCATCCAAAGTGTCAGAGACTATCGCCAGTGAAGTAGGCGCCAAAACGGCTGTGTTGAACCCCATTGAAGGGTTAACAGAAGAGGAGATCGCAGCAGGAAAGGATTACATCGGCGTAATGCGGGAGAATTTGGAGGCACTGAAGCTGGCGCTGAATGAATAGCGTTTGTGCTTCTTTAACAAGTTGAATTTACGTAAAAAGAAAACCCATTTGATGCCTGTCATCGAAAAAGGTACAATAATACAACATGCTAAGGAATGGCACAGCCATTCCTTTGCCTTTGGCCACGCAGAGAGCACAGGGATGTGCTCTTTTCGTTGTTCAAGGTGACGGAGATCATGCGGGGAACGGGAGGAAACGCCTTATGGATATACATGAAGAACAGGAAGTGCTGTTAAGCCTGCAGCCTGCCCATCTATGGAGAAGACGCAAGCTGGAGTTAATGCAGTGGACGGAACGCGAGAAACAGACCGTGGCAGCGAAAAGAACGGAGATTTGGAACGATGTCGAAGTGGATGCCGAGCTGGTCGCTGCCTTGACTTTGCTTCACAGAGCGGGCGTACGTACCGAGTTTTCTTGCGCTGGTGTAAGTCCGCTCGATGAACCGGTAGACCATTCTCTCTATGCCTATGTTACACTTGTACAAAATGAGGTAGCCGATCGATTTGTGAACTTTGCGCTGTCGAAAATGCGGAGCAGATTGCTTGCTACACTGGAGACAGGAACGGGGCGGTATGATCTGTCTTCTTTTTTCATAGGTCATAACCGGAGTTTCTGCTGGTGGATACAATATTGCGCCGCACATTTCATGGACCGAAACGATTACAGTGCAGCCACGTAGTATAGTGATAGGTATTTTTACTCGGAAGCAAGGGAGGTAGGACCGGATTGAATAAATGGCTCAAGACCATACTGTTTCTGGTGGGTTCAGCGATACTGACCCGCTTTATCCCGTTTTCTTCATTGTTCCGTAACCTGGATACGATGATACACGAATTTGGCCATGCACTGGTAACACTATTGTTATCCGGCAAAGTATTGCGCATTGAATTATACGCTGATCACAGCGGCGTTACATATTCATCCATGCTGACACCAGGCAGATCCATTGTGGTTTCCTTGGCAGGCTATGTCACGGCATCTCTCTTTGCCTGGCTGCTATTCTATCTATACCGGAAAGGACGGCACATGTGGGGGCTCGGCATCATGACGGGTGTAGCTCTTGTGTCGCTTCTCTTCTATGTAAGGGGAGAATTCGGCATGCTCTGGCTTACAGGATTCAGTGCGCTGAATGTTGTGATTATGATTTTTGGTGCCAAAATCGCTAAATTCTATTATTTGTTGCTGGCTTTCCTCACACTGGAAGAGTCCGTAGTCAGTGCCATGTATGTGGGGCTAATGTCCTGGACACAGCCATCCCGGGCAGGAGATGCAGCCAATCTGGCTCAGCAGACATTCCTCCCGGCGCTGTTCTGGGGAACGTTATTTGCTCTGTTTGCACTGTGGTGTGCGAAGGGAGCACTTACGCTTTTTTTTCGAAAAGAAAGCACGGCCCGCACGTCGAAATCCCGTGGATTACGCGGGCGTAATGTTTAGAAAGAAAAGATGGCACTTCCTTTTTATCAAAGGAGGTGCCTTTTTCGTTTGTTCTCATGTTTAGTCCCCAAGATTGTCCCACAGGACATAAAAATAATAAATTTCTTCCAAGATCCCCTGATCATCTTTTGCCACAACGCCTCCCTTGATACGTGCAAGGGTGCTCAAAATCTCGTAAATCGTCTCACGCTCTACACTGAACTGAATACGATTGACGATTCGATTCCAGGCTTGCATGGCATAATCCACTTGAGTTTTGGCTTCTGTCCAATTTTTGGCCTGCACTTGCTTCTCCAGCGTTTGTACAGACTCAAGCAAGCGGTCATTGGCGCCCATGGGCTTTTTGAGAAATGTACCGGTCGCAAGAATCGCGCAGAACAATAAGATCATGAAAATTGGAAGCACGTACAGCAACCAGAAACGAGTTTTCATCCGAACGCCTCCTGCAATGTGAATATGTGTCAGAACGGTCCCTCATAATCCCCCATATCGGTTTTCTCCTGGAAATTATCCTCGAAGAGATCCACATACAGTTTGTCATTGGGCAGAATAGCGGCAAAGGCTATGTCTTGCATTGTAATTTTTTTCTTTTTCAATTGTTCACTAAGCCAGTTGATATCTTTGTTTCTTTCCTTGAGATTTTGCTTGATCAGAACTCCGTCAATAATAATTTCAGTCATCAGCTTGTTTTTTGGAGGATGCATCTTCATGTCCTTCGCCGTAACTGGTTGATTTTCAGGCTTCAGGACAACGGATAGACTGCCGTCCGGTTCAAGAATGGCATAGTCCAGCGTAGTGATGTCAAATACATCCTTTTGCCTCAGCAACATGCTCAGTTCGTCAAATTTCACACGCATTTTATGGAGATTTTGTTCAAGAACTTTACCATTCTGGATAACCAGAGTGGGATCGGAGTCCAACATTTTTGCGATCGTACGATTTTTTAAGGTGATGAACTGTAAGAGGATCGTCACCAAAGTGAAAATGGTTAAAGCAACTAAATGGATCCATCCCTTGGACGAAAGATCAGTCGCAAATGTACCCGCGATGGAACCAATCGTAATGCCGTTAATGTAATCAAAATACGTCAAGTTGCCCATTTGCTGTTTGCCCAGCACCCTGGTATAGATGATCAGGGTCAGAAAGGCGATAATCGATCGCACAGCAACAACCCATGTTTCTTCCATCATGTATGTATCACCTTCCTTCGCTTCGTCTTACAAATTCAAAACGTAATGCTTTGAACCAATTTTTAATTCCGCCCAGCATAGTAGTGGACTATAACAAGCTTTTCCTAGGTTGGATTAACTTATTCTTGAACACGAAAAAACCGAAACCTGGTTAAGAGCACCAGGCTTCGGTTAACATTCAAAACATTTCTTCAATTCGGTCAATCCATGTAAAAGTAAAATAGAATAGAATAGTATAGAGGTCATACACCCGAGTATGCCATAAACCCGCCGTCCACAGGAATAACCGTACCTGTAACAAAACCGGACTGCCGTTCATCAGCCAGCCACATCAGCGTGCCTAGGAGATCTTCTGGTTTGCCGAAGCGCCGCATTGGCGTGTGCGCAATGATTTTGCTTGAACGTTCGGTCGGCGAGCCATCCGGCTTAAGCAGCAGATTACGATTTTGTTCAGTCAGGAAGAACCCTGGTGCGATGGCATTTACCCGGATTCCCGATTCGGCCAGATGTACCGCAAGCCATTGTGTGAAATTGTTAATCGCGGCTTTGGCTGCACTGTACGCAGGAACTTTGGTCATGGGCGAAGGGGCACTCATGGACGAAATATTAATGACGGTCGCTGGAACATCACGTTCAATCATTTGTCTTGCGAAGATTTGGGTAGGGATGAGGGACCCGACAAAATTCAGATCCATTACCTGACGGAATCCCTCGACACTTACATCAAAAAAAGTAGTGATATCCGGCTGCTGCAAATCTTCCTGTCTGAAAATTTCATTCGTGGTATTGGCGCTGGCATGGTTGCCACCCGCTCCGTTAATCAGGATGTCGCAAGGTCCAAGCTTTTCCTGAACAACAGCTGCTGCCGCTATTACACTATCGGCCTGGGTCACATCACAAGCTACAGCGATCGCTTTTCCACCCGCAGCCTCGATTGCGTCAACAACTTCTTCCCCTTTGGAAACGGTACGGTTCAGAATGGCTATACTTGCACCATGACGCGCGAGCTCTTCAGCCATGGAACGACATAGAACACCTGCCCCGCCAGTAATGACAGCTATTCTGCCTTCCAGACGGCTTGATCTTTCTTTGGCAAAGTCACTCATGCTTTTGACCTCCTTTGCAGGGAGTCCCAGACGCCCCACAGATACATAATTCCCAGAGCCCGATCATAGAGTCCATATCCTGGTCTGCATTGTTCTCCCCAGAGATGACGTCCATGGTCAGGTCGTGCATAACCTTCAAATCCAATATCGTGATAGGCTTCCACAACACCGGCAATATCGACATTTCCATCCTGACTGCGGTGGGATGTCTCGATAAAATCCCCATTATCGTAGATTTTGACATTACGGATATGGGCAAAAGGAATTCGATCCTTGAACTCGTGGATCATACCGATAATATCATTGTTCGGATTGGCTCCAAGAGAGCCGCTGCACAACGTTACACTATTGTAAGGGCTATCATATAAGTTCAAATATCTGCGAACATTGTCTTGACTCGTAATAATCTTTGGCAGACCAAAGATTGGCCAAGGCGGATCATCCGGATGAATGGCCATTCGAATACCTAACCTCTCAGCAGTAGGAATGATCTCCTGCAGGAAATAACGAGCGTGTTCCCACATATCTTCCTCTGTTACATCCTTATAGGCTTCGAACAGACCTGTTAAATACTGCAATCGTTCCGGTTCCCAGCCAGGCATCGTTAATGCGGAATTTTCAGTAATGCGCCGAACCAATTCCAGCGGTTCAATATCGGCGATTTTGCTATTCTCATAGAAAAGGGCGGTAGAGCCATCTTCCATCTCCTTATGCAAATCCGTACGCAGCCAATCAAAGATAGGCATGAAGTTGTAACAGATCACTTTAACGCCTACCTGGGCAAGTTTTTCCATCGTTTTTTTGTAATTCTCAATATATTGATCACGTGTAGGCAGACCGAGTTTGATGTCTTCATGAATATTAACACTCTCAACGACATCCAGATGTAACCCGGCCTGATCTGCAGCAGCTTTGACTGCCAGAATTTTGTCCATGGGCCATTCCTCACCTGCCGGAACATCGTGCAGCGCCCATACAATGCCTTCGACACCGGGAATCTGCCGGATGTGGTCAAGTGTTACGGTATCATTGCCTTCTCCAAACCAGCGAAAAACCATTCTCATCACATTCACCTCATCAAGATTAGTTTAAAGAACAGGTAGATCCATCATCATTGAAAATAGGAAGGGTATGTATCCCGCAGGACAGCCAGATCCGTAACGGTCAAATGCAGATGTTCCTGCATCATGTGCTCCGCCGTTTGGGCATCGTGCTGTTGTATCGCCTGAACCATGGATCGATGCTGTTCGAGCAAGTGATCCCAATGATGATCCGAAGACAGACGGAGCATTCGGCTCCGGTTCAGATGCACGTTCATATGCTGGATCACGGACCAGGTGTTTTTTTTGTTACAGCCTGCAAAGAGAGTACTATGGAATTCCTCATCCAATCCGAACATTCGCTCATCGTCCGGTTCGAGTATGCATTCCTGCTGCTGCGCAAGGTTCTGCTCCAATATCTTCATGTGTTCATCTGGAAATTGCACACACGCAAGCCGTATGACGGCACGCTCAAGATGTTCACGCATGAAACGCGCTTCCTCCACGAGATCAACCTGAATCAGAGATACATAGGTACCTCGTTGCGGATAGACTTCCAGCAGACCTTCCTGAGCTAAACGGACAAAGCTTTCTCGAACAGGGGTCCGACTTACATTGAACTCAAGCGAGATCTCTTTCTCCGAGATGGCGGTACCGGGAGGCAGCTTCAAACTCAGAATCAACTGCTTCAACGTCGTATAGACCGCCTCACGTGAAGAGAATGTCTGTTTGTTCAGAGAAGACGGGTTTATTAAGGATGATAATAATTCGGCTTTGGACGAAGACCTAGGGGGAAATTCCATAATCTCAACTCCTTCAAGGATATACTACCATACTTGTATGGTAGTGTGGAAGCGCTTTATAGAAGTTATTCTACATTTTAGCGAATACCGCTTGCTGTTAGCAGGGTGGTGGAGTAAACTACATTTATTAGGTCCAAATGTTTAAACCAACAGACGTGACTAATGTGATATCTGTAGAACATGTAGAGGTGAAACCATGGGAAAAAAAGCGATATCTATTTTTCAAACCTGCATCCCCTTATTCCAGGTACTTAGCGACAATCATCGTCAGGCGATTTTACTTGCTCTTAGCGAGAAGGGCAGCATGACAGTGAATGAAATTACAGAACAGTTTAACCTGTCACGGCCTGCTATATCTCATCATCTCAAGTTATTGCTTGAAAAAGGACTCATCTCTGTAGAACAGAAGGGCACACAGCGATATTATTCCGCTTCATTAAGGTCCTCGGTGGAGCTGTTGAAGGATTTGGTTGGGGCATTGGAAGAAGAGTGTTTATAAGCAAGAGTTGTTAACATGCCTAGGCATGTGGTCTATATGTTCGTATGTTTAAACCAATCATCATTAACTCGAAGAGGAGTTGTCGTATATGAGTGTCATGCAGGAATTAAGCGAACATGAAGTCGAAGAAATTTTACAGCAGCAACGGCAGTTTTTTCGCTCAGGGGCTACTCGTTCGGCAGAGTCTCGCATTACACATCTAACCCGGTTGAAACAGGCCATTCAGAAGTATGAGTCCCGTCTTACTAAGGCGCTCTATCAGGATTTGGGCAAAAGTGAGTTCGAATCGTATACTACAGAGATTGGATTCATGCTGGATAGTATCACGCACACCATTCGACAAGTGAAGAAATGGATCAAGCCGGTCAAAGTTAAAACCCAATTCACGCTGATTGGCTCCAAAAGTTATATCATTCCTGAGCCTTATGGTGCGGTATTGATTATTGGACCTTTTAACTATCCATTCCAGCTATTAATGGAACCCCTGGTTGGTGCGTTGGCAGCAGGCAATACGGCAGTCCTCAAGGCATCAGAGAACACACCAGCCGTCTCGGCTGTTATTCGCGAGATGATTAGCTCGGTATTCGAACCAGCATACGTTCGAGTGGTCGAAGGAGCCAAAGATACAACCACGGCGCTTATTCATGCGCCTTTTGACTATATCTTTTTTACAGGAAGTGTACCTGTTGGCAAAATCGTCATGGAGGCCGCTGCCAAAAATCTCGTTCCGGTGACGCTGGAACTTGGCGGTAAAAGTCCGGTCATCGTGGATAAACATGCAGATCTCAAAGTGGCTGCACAGCGTATTATATGGGGGAAACTGCTTAATACGGGCCAGACCTGCATCGCTCCCGATTATCTGCTTGTGCATGCACAGGTGAAAGATTCATTGATCACCGAAATGAAAGCAGCAGTGGAAACGTTCTTTGGGACAGATATCCAGCACAATCGTGACTATGGGCGAATCGTCAACAAGGCCCATTTCAAACGTCTCACGACGCTTATTGAACGTGATCAGGCTCATGTCATCTATGGTGGTCAATCCGATGAGAAAGACCGCTTTATTGAACCGACGTTTATTGATGCTGAATCGTGGGAAGCAGCAACGATGGAAGACGAAATTTTTGGTCCGATCCTGCCGATTATCAGTTATTCCCATATTGATGAGGCGATTGCAGGTATTGTGAAGCGGCCGAAACCGCTGGCGCTCTATCTCTTTACATCGGATACACAACTACAAGATAAAGTGATGCGGGAGGTTTCTTTTGGGGGAGGCTGCATTAACGATACGATTACTCACGTTGCCAACCCACGTCTGCCGTTTGGAGGAGTAGGACATTCCGGTCTTGGCTCGTATCATGGGCGTTACAGCCTGGAGACCTTCTCTCATATGAAAAGTGTGCTCAAAAAAAGCACCAGATTGAACTTGTCGATTTTATATCCGCCATACGATAACAAGCTGAAGACGATTAAACGTCTATTAAAATAAAATAACTGACGTTTAATCGTAAGCAAATTAAATTTCATACTGAAATGATGTTCAATGGATGAAGCTCATTCGGGAGCAGGCTGTTCCAGTCTATAGCGCGAGGGTGAAACCCCTGACCAGCGCTTGAATTGACGACTGAAATGGGCAATATCCTTGTAACCTAGCATGACAGCGATGTTCTGAACCGACAGCTTGGGGTTACCAAGCAGAACTTTGGCTTCATGCAGAACCATTTCAGATAAATATACACGCGGAGACTGACCATATACCTGTCGAAATATACGGTTACAATGTGAGGAACTGATGCCCAGCTCTGCTGCAATATCATCAATGCCATAATGGCTGTCGGACTCACGTCCCTGCTTGAACTGCTGACTCACCAGTCCTTGCAGCCGGTTACGAATTTGATGGGCCAGCTCGATCTTCTCATAACCGTCCGTGAACAATTGAGCAGCTTCCTGAGAGACAGCCTCCCATAAATGGCCGAACAACTCAAATACCGCCGATTGAAGCTGCATCCGCTGCACCATCGTACTCGCCGCCTGGCTGTCCGCAGAAGACATTAATTTGCGAAGGACAGGCTCGATCTGGCGGGTAACCGGACTGTCCACATCGAACAAAACCTGCTTGATTCGTGCAAGCAACGAGAGAAATAACTGATCATCGATATCAAAATGCATGCAAAAATACGTAAAACCCTTGCCGTTATGGCTCAGGCTGGAATGAATGCTTCCTGGAGGAATCAGGAGCAATTCGCCAGCCTTTTGAATATACAGCTTGCCGTCCACGGTCATGTATTGTTCGCCTTCCGTTACATAATTCAGCTCATATTGTGGATGTTCGTGGGCTGGATAATCCCAATCGGCCCCAACACTTCGCAAATGTATGGCGAACAAATTCACCGTTGTTTGTACATCCGGGTAAAATACTTCATGTACACTCTCTCCCAAAGCGGGAGGTAAATAGGTTGAAGACATGGAAGACCCCCTTGTTTAAAAAATATAGAAATAGATGTAACCGCTTTATTTATATTATAGTCTATTAGCTTGATTTGGGTAAATATCCGATTGATTTGACCATGGTCTACGGTGGAATGCCCATGGTAGGATGAGGCTAATGAAAACGTATGCAAACCATTTTGAGAGGGGTCATCGTTCATGAGCACATCCAAATCCATCTTTTATAATGCCCATCACTCACCGATCGGGGCTTTTGCCAGCTTTACGCTTGGATACAAAGGAGCCAAAGGCGGACTAGGCCTGGAGCTTGGCAAGCCAGCAGATCAGAACATATATATCGGTCTACAATCTCGCGACAGTGACAACTACGAAGCTTTACCATTTTTCGAAGCCGTTGAAGATGCCAGCGTTCGATATGATGTAGAGAAAGTGGACAACTCGGATTCAGATCAGGTGTCTTCGGCCTCGACAGAAAATGGATTGAGCATGCCAACGGCAGTTGCAGCACAGGGAACACGCCCGCTAATTTCAGCGTTCCGCGATGAAGAGATTACGCGCGAGTTTACTTCTGGAACAGATACATGGACGGCGGGTGATCTGACTTTCCGTATTTACTCACCTGTGCGTCCTGTACCCGAACCGCTGAGTGGTGATCGTGAAGCATTAATGGATGCGCTTGTGCCTGCGGTGCTGGTGGAGATGACAATTGATAACACGCAAGGACAGCAACAGCGTAAAGCATATTTTGGCTACCAGGGTAATGATCCTTACTCAGCCATGCGTATCATCGGAGGACCTGAGGGTGGGTCATTAACCGGAGTTGGACAAGGTCGCCTAACCGCCATTTTATCTGCGGATGAGGGTTTATGGCCTGCTCGAGGATTTACATTGGAAAAGATATTGCAGGAGAAACATCGTGAGAATCTCGCGTTCGGACTGGGCGAAACAGCTGCGCTGCTGATGGACGTTCCCGCCGGAGAGAAGCGTACGTACCAATTTGCTGTCTGTTTTTATCGCGGCGGGATCGTTACTACGGGTATGGACACGACCTATTGGTATACTCGTTATTTTGCAGATATCCTGGAAACCGGGAAATATGCGCTTAACCGTTTCAACGAGCTGACTGCTTCCTGTAAGGAAGTTGAACAACGTCTCGGTGTAGCTGCTTTGAGTGAAGATCAGTCATTTATGCTTGCCCATTCCATTCACAGCTATTATGCAAGTACACAACTGCTCGATGCGGATGGAGAGCCGTTCTGGATCGTAAATGAAGGTGAATACCGGATGATGAACACACTCGATCTGACCGCAGATCAGTTGTATTTTGAACTTGCCTTGAATCCTTGGACCGTACGTAACGAGTTGGAGTGGTTTGTGAAACGCTACAGTTATACAGATCAAGTACGGTTCCCGGGCGAAGAGAAGGAATATCCGGGCGGCATTACGTTCACGCATGATATCGGCGTAGCTAATGTATTCTCACGTCCGGGACACTCGGCATATGAACTGGTAGGTATTGATGACTGCTTCTCGCAAATGAGTCACGAGGAACTGGTCAACTGGCTCTGCTGTGCAACGGTATATATTGAACAGACGCAGGACCGGGAATTTGTTAAAGAGATGCTGCCCGTCATTCGGGATTGCTTCGAAAGCATGTTGAACCGGGATCATCCGGATGAACACCAACGCAATGGCCTGATGGGGCTGGATAGCAGTCGTACCAAAGGCGGAGCCGAGATTACCACTTACGACAGCCTGGATGTGTCACTTGGACAATCCCGCAACAACATCTATCTGGCAGGCAAATGCTGGGCCGTCTATGTAGCACTGGAGAAGCTGTTCGCTGCAGAGAAGCTGGCTGATTTGTCTCATCACGCAGGACGTCAGGCGGATCGCTGTGCAGCCAGTATCGCAGCCCAGTTAACCGATGGTGGCTACATTCCGGCAGTGATCGCCGAAAATAATGATTCCCGTATCATTCCGGCCATTGAAGGCTTGGTGTTCCCATACTTCACCGGCTGTGAAGGCGCGATGGATGTAAATGGCCGTTTCGGTCCTTACCTGCGAGCGCTCCGAACCCACTTTAAAACGGTTCTTGTCCCGGGTACCTGCCTGTTTGAAGATGGAGGCTGGAAACTGTCCTCTACGAGCAATAACTCATGGCTCAGCAAAATATATCTGTCCCAGTTCATCGCACGAGAACTGCTGGGCGTGGAATGGGATAAAACAGGCAAGGCTTCTGACGCAGCTCATGTAAACTGGCTGCTGCATCCAGAGGAATCCTACTGGTGCTGGAGTGACCAGATCCTGGCAGGTGTAGCGGTCGGAAGCAAGTATTACCCGCGCGGAGTAACATCAATTCTATGGCTGCTCGAAGGCAAAGGTAATCGTCTGGAGCAGATCTATGCCAGTAAGGAGGCTGTACAATGAGCAACACAACCGTTCAAGCCAATATTTCCGGCCCGCAATACGATGCGTGGCTTGGATATCTTCAAAGTCAATCCGCAGTAAAAGGATCCGTTAAAAAGTCAGCCCCAGTCTGGAGTCATAACGTGTCGGTAACGGAAGATCACGAAATCATATCAACAGCAACAGCCGAGCTGATTCAGGGATTAGATAAGTTGTTTGGCATCAAATCGAAAGTTAATCAGGAAACTGTCAGTCAAGATATTGAGTCGGATTCAGTCCACCATGAGGCAAAAGGGATCTGGCTTGGCACATGGGCGGGTTCAGTAGCCGTGGCTCAGGCCTTGAGCGACATGGAACGTTCTACCGTGCAAGGAGAAGGTTATATTATCCGCGAAGATAAGGAGCGGGGCAGGCTGTATATTGGTTCTGAAACCCCTCAAGGTGTTCTATATGGTACTTTCCATCTGTTAAGGGAGCTTGTTCTGGAGCAAGAAAATTCGAACGAAGTGCACCCTGCTGGGGGAAGATTAAGCTATATCTCTGAGCAGCCTGTTAATGCATTACGCATGATCAATCAGTGGGATAATGTAGACGGCAGCATCGAGCGTGGTTATGCTGGAAAATCCATTTTCTATGACAATGGAGAATTTACACGTGATCTCGGACGTATTCGAGATTATGCCAGATTGCTTGCTTCTACAGGCATTAATGCTATTTCGATCAATAACGTAAACGTGCATCAGCGTGAGAGCCTGTTCCTGACGGAACGTTTCCTGGGTGATGTTGCGAAGGTTGCTGCCCAATTCAAAGCGTACGGCATCCGATTGTTCCTTAGCGCCAACTACGCTAGTCCGATAGAGATTGGTGGATTAATTACGGCAGATCCACTGGATGAACAGGTCCGTGAATGGTGGAACATTCAGACAGCCAAGGTGTATGCGGCAATCCCGGATTTTGGCGGCTATCTGATCAAAGCGGATTCAGAAAATCGGCCTGGACCCTTCACATATAACCGTGATCATGCTGATGGAGCGAACATGCTGGCTGAAGCACTTCGCCCGTTTGGTGGACTGGTAATATGGCGCTGCTTCGTCTATAACTGCAAACAAGACTGGCGTGACCGCTCCACAGATCGCGCACGGGCGGCATATGACCACTTCAAGCCACTGGATGGCCGATTTGCGGATAACGTCATTTTGCAGATCAAGAATGGGCCAATGGACTTTCAGGTTCGCGAGGCCGTATCCCCGCTGTTCGGGGCAATGGAGGATACAAATCAGGTATTGGAATTCCAGATTACGCAGGAGTATACGGGCCAGCAGCGGCATCTATGTTATCTGATCCCACAGTGGAAAGAAGTATTGGATTTTGATACGTTTGCCAAGGGGCCGGGTTCTGAAATCAAACGCATTGCTGACGGTTCTCTGTACAACAGACCCTACAGCGGCTTTGCCGCAGTATCCAATATCGGTGCAGATGCTTGCTGGACAGGACATCCGCTCGCTCAGGCGAATCTATATGGATATGGAAGACTTGCCTGGAATCCGGAGCTGTCATCGGAAGAGATAGCGGAGGAGTGGGTCAGACTTACATTCGGGCATGACGAAGAGGTCGTTCGTCTAATCTCTGGCATGCTTTTGAATTCATTGGATATCTATGAAAGTTATACGGCACCACTCGGTGTAGGCTGGATGGTTAATCCGGAGCACCATTATGGGCCTAATGTGGATGGTTATGAATATTCCAAGTGGGGCACGTATCATTTTGCCGATTGTGATGGCATCGGTGTGGACCGGACTGTGAGCAGTGGAACGGGATATACATCGCAATACCACCGCGAAAATGCCGAAAGATATGAATCCCTAGATTCCTGTCCGGATGAGCTGCTGTTATTTTTCCACCATGTCCCGTATACGCATGTTCTGCATTCTGGCAAAACGGTCATTCAGCACATTTATGATACACATTTTGATGGAGCAGAGCAGGCAGAAGCATTAGCACAGACCTGGAGACAGCTGGAAGGCAAGATTGATCCGACCGTATTTGATAAAGTGTCTGCGTTACAGGCAGGACAGGCGGAGCACGCCAAGGAATGGCGTGACATGATCAATACGTATTTCTATCGCAAAAGTGGTATTGCAGATGAACAAGGAAGAACGATATATTAATCTGGATACGAAAATTAGAATATACGGATCTTCTTCGGAGGAAAGAACAACGTTGGCATACACGAGAAGGAGGGAACATATGGGACATCATCAATTACCCGAAACCATGAAGGCTGCTGTCATGACAGAGCCTGGGCACATCATCATTGAGGAACAGGCTGTACCACAGCCGGCTGAAGACGAGGTGCTCATTCAGGTGATGGCCGTTGGCGTCTGCGGATCGGATGTGCATTATTTTGAACATGGCAGAATTGGCCGATTTGTAGTTGAGAAACCGATTATACTTGGACATGAATGTGCAGGAATCGTAGCGGCTGTAGGTTCAAGAGTATCACGGCTGAAAGAAGGAGATCGGGTAGCCATTGAGCCTGGAGTAACCTGCGGACGATGCACGGCATGCAAAGAAGGTCGTTATAATCTGTGTCCCGATGTACAATTTCTGGCGACGCCTCCGGTGGACGGGGCATTTGTACAATACATGAACATTCGGGAGGATATGGTTTTCCCGATCCCGGATCATCTGTCCTATGAAGAGGCAGCCATGAACGAACCTTTCTCGGTTGGCATTCATGCTGCAAGACGTAGTAAACTGGCTCCTGGCACCACCCTTGCCATTATGGGCATGGGGCCTGTTGGACTGATGGCTGTTGCAGCTGCCAAATCGTTTGGCGTAGAACGTATTATCGTCACCGATCTGGAGGAAGTACGGTTGGAGGCTGCTCGTCGTATGGGCGCAACCCATACCATTAATGTACGGAACGAGGATGCACAGGCGGTGATCCGTGAGTTAACGAACGGCGTCGGTGCAGATACAGCCTGGGAAACTGCGGGGAATCCGAAGGCGCTTCAGTCGGCATTATATTCGCTCCGCCGAGGAGGCAAGCTTGCTATTGTAGGACTGCCTGCACAGGACGAGATTGCCCTGAATGTTCCATTTATTGCAGACAACGAGGTGGATATATACGGAATCTTCCGTTACGCCAATACGTATCCGGCGGGAATTGAATTTCTGAGTTCAGGTCAGCATGATGTGATGTCCCTGATTACTGACCGTTATTCGCTTGAGGAGACGCAGCAGGCCATGGAACGGGCATTGCACAACAAGAGCGGCAGTCTGAAAGTAATGGTGTATCCGAACGGCAAATGAATCTAGTTCAAAGGAGCCCTGATGTTTAGGGTTTCTTTTTTTGTATTTTTCGCCATAAAAGGATTAAACAAGCTTCCATAACGTGGTATAATGCTTGAAGATTTTAATATATAAAATTATACACACCAAATGGGTTAAACAGCATCTAGCGAAAGGAACTGAAGGTTGTGAGAACACACGAATTTATGATTCACTCTGATTTTCACCGGGATGATCTGATGTCTGTATCTTCGCAAGCGTCGCGTTTTGCCTCGGATATTTCATTGTCATTTATGGATGCGAATCATGAGCATCGTGTAGATGTCAAAAGCCTGCTCGGAATGGCGCTTCTTCCCATTCGACATGGCAGTGTGGTGAGATTGCAGACACGGGGAAGAGATGAACTTGAAGCATTGGAATATATGTTAAATGTGCTGGAGAAGGGCTTAACTTGAACTCTGAAACCTGTGCAAATCACAGTGAATTGTAAAATATTTATCGTTTCTTCAATTCCGACTGGTACTCCGTCCAAAAAAAGAGTATAATAAAATTTAGTTCTATTCTAAGAAGTACCCATATTAAAGGAGTGTAAATAGATTATGCCAAAAGCTGATATCCATCCAAAGACACAAACAGTAATTTTCTTCGATGCAAGTGCTGATTACAAATTCCTGAGTTCTTCGACTAAATTCTCGAACGAAACAATGGAATGGGAAGATGGTAACTCTTACCCAGTAATCCGTGTGGACACTAGCTCCGCATCCCACCCATTCTTCACTGGTAAACAAAGAAACGTGGACATCGGTGGTCGTGTTGATAAATTTAACCGTAAATACAACATCAAATAGGTTGTCCAACCATTACAAGAAAACCTCGGGATTAGTCCTTAGGTTTTTTTGTTTGCATGCCGTTAGATAAACCCATGCAATCCAAAGTTAAAAGTAATTCTAATCCCCCTACATATTCAACTCCTCTAAAATTAATTCAACCAATTATTGCGCTTACAATACTTTCGGATGTACACTAGGAAACAGAGTCAGACATATTGGAGGAGGAGATAGAGATGAGCAGCATCAATCATATGGTAACGTTTACACTTTACGCAGGTAAAGATACACCTGAAGCAGAGGCTTTTTTGAAAGAAAGTGCGGATTCACTGGCGAATATTTCCGGTGTAGAGCAATTCCAGGTCCTGCGTCAGGTGAGCGAAAAGAACGAGTTTGATTACAGTTTTTCGATGGTATTCGCCAATCAGGCTGCATATGATGCATATAATGATCACCCGGTTCACCGCAAATATGTGGAAGAACGGTGGGAAAAAGAAGTTAGTCGCTTCCAGGAAATCGATCTCATTCAGCACGGGAAGTAATACAATGATGAATCTCCATTGAACCGATCAGAGAATTGCATTGAACTTCGAAAGCGTTTTCCAGTTTAAATAATGAGATTTAAATCATTTGAAATCCTTCTTTCTTCATCGCTAAATTTCGTGATTACACATTTGGCTCAAAGGAGGGGACTTGTCCCTATGAAATTGGATCTTACAGGTAAAACGGCACTGGTGACAGGCGCAACCGGTCAATTGGGAAGGGTCATTGCTCGAACGTTGGCAGACTGTGGTGCTGATCTCGCGCTGCATTACATAAATAATGAAACGAAGGCTAAAGAGCTTCAAGCTGAGATCGAAGCTAACGGTCGAAAAACGGTCATTGTTCAGGGCGATATTACGAAGCAGGATACGGCATTTCGATTGCGGGATGAAATTCAGTCCAGCCTTGGCGATGTGGATATCGTGGTTGCCAATGCGGTCATCCAATATGCCTGGACAACAGTGCTGGAACAATCACCGGATGATTATATAAGCCAATTTGAATCTTGTGTGATGCAGAGTGTGTATCTTGCCAAAGCATTCATTCCATATATGAAAGAAGCCAGAGCTGGTCGATTCATTGGTATCAATACAGAATGCGCGATGCAAAATTTTGCTACCCAGTCTGCATATACAGCGGGAAAACGCGGCATGGATGGTTTGTACCGTGTGCTGGCGAAAGAGGTAGGCGAGTATCAGATTACCGTCAACCAGGTTGCGCCCGGATGGACGATCAGTGAACGCGATCGCAACAGTGAGTCAGGGCATGATGAAGGTTATATTCAAACTGTACCGTTGAAACGCAGGGGAGAAGATCAGGAAATTGCCAATGCGGTAGCATTTCTGGCATCCGACCTGTCCTCATTTATTACAGGAGCTTATATCCCGGTCAGTGGCGGCAATGTGATGCCCGCCATTTAATTTGGCTTTGGTGATACGAATGAATTACTGAATTACTAAATATGCAATGAACCGCTTTTTAAACCATAACAACCTATGATCCGTTTGTCAGTCCATGACAAGCGGATTTTTTGTATATATCCATAAATACATATAATTTTGTTTCTAATTTCAAAAGATTGGGGTAAAAGAATAGGTAGTTTAACGCGGTGGAAACATAACTCAAAATAAGTGAATAAAGGAGACCGACCTGTCATGAAAAAAACAATTGCAGACGTTCTGGTCGAAGCACTATTGAACGCAGGCATCAAACGCATCTATGGTATCGTTGGAGACTCCTTGAATGCGGTACTCGATTCCATCCGTCGTTCGGGTAAAATTGAATGGATACATGTCCGCCATGAGGAAGTGGCTGCTTTTGCGGCCGGGGCAGATGCCCAAGTGAGCGGAAGTATCGCCGTATGTGCGGGCAGCAGCGGACCAGGAAACATGCACTTGATTAACGGTCTGTATGACTGTCATCGGAACCGTGTACCGGTACTTGCCATCGCTGCTCATATTCCGAGTGATGAGATCGGGAGTGAGTATTTTCAGGCGACTCATCCAGAGTATTTGTTTCAGGAATGCAGTCATTATTGCGAGGTCATCACAACAGCCAAACAGATGCCGCGTTCCTTTACGATGGCAATGCAGACCGCAGTGGCGCGTTCAGGCGTTTCCGTCATTATACTGCCGGGTGATGTAGCCGCATTGGAAGCGGCTGACCTGCCTGTGCCGGAGCATGTATATCATCCCACACAGCCTGTTGTACATCCTTCCGAACCTGAACTGCGGAAACTGGCGGAATTCCTGAATCAAGGCAAAAAAATTACGTTGTTGTGTGGTGCAGGCTGTGCCGGTGCACGTGAACCTCTGATGCAACTCTGTGATCGCTTGAAATCCCCTATGGTTATTGCTTTGCGAGGCAAGGAATACCTGGAATATGATAACCCATATTCGGTGGGCCTCACGGGATTAATCGGGTATTCTTCAGGTTATCATGCCATGATGGACTGTGATGTGCTCCTGATGCTGGGAACAGATTTTCCGTACCGTCAATTTTTCCCGGAAGATGCGGTTATACTTCAAGTGGATATTCAGTCTTCACACCTTGGTCGCCGTACAAAGCTCGATTATGGAGTGTGTGGAGACGTGAAAGCTACGATTGAAACTTTATTACCTTATCTGACGGAAGAGCATAGCGACAAACATTTGCATAAAAGTGTGGAACGTTACGAGAAAGTTCGTAAGGAATTGGATGAGCTTGCCGTAGGTAAACCCGGAAAAACACCAATTCATCCACAGTATCTAACCAAGGTTATCAGCGATGCTGCAGCAGAAAATGCAATCTTCACCTGCGATGTAGGTACACCTACGGTGTGGGCGGCTCGCTATATTGAAATGAGCCGTAATCGTCGATTGTTAGGTTCATTCAGTCATGGCACTATGGCGAATGCTCTTCCACAGGCAATTGGAGCGCAGGTGTCTGACCCGGGAAGACAAGTGATTTCTTTGTCCGGTGACGGCGGCATTGCCATGCTGATGGGTGATCTTCTGACGCTTAAACAGCATAATCTCCCGATTAAAGTTGTCGTGTTTAACAACGGTGCGCTCGGTTTTGTTGAACTGGAGATGAAAGCTGCCGGATTGCTTGAATCCGGTACCGAGCTTGTAAATCCCAACTTTGCGATGGTAGCTCAAGCGATGGGCCTGGAGGGGATAAGGGTTGAAGATCCGGCTGATCTGGAAGGGGCTGTAGAGCGAGCATTGCAGCATGATGGCCCTGTTCTGATTGATGTTGTGGTGAACCGTCAGGAGCTGTCCCTGCCTCCGAAGATTAATATAAAACAGGCCGAAGGCTTCACCTTATGGATGATGAAGGCGGTGCTAAATGGGCGTGGCGATGAGCTGATCGAGCTGGCCAAAACGAATTTGCTAAGATAAGTATTAGGTTTTCCTTTAATAATTAGACTGACTAAGAAAGAGAGGCTACTGTAATGCCACAGTGCCTCTCTTTTTGCGTGTTATTCTTTTTATTCTTGAGCTTACACTGCATCATGCCACATTGGAAGATTCGGTCTGAGCTGCCGTGGAATTTCCCGGACGGTAAGCAAGAATAATGATGATCATTGCAATAACCACCCCTGCAGCTCCAATCCAGGTGATGGATGCCAATGAAACTGCGCTGACGGCGATTCCCCCAATACCGGCACCGGCAGCCATGGCCAGTTGCATAACCGAGCTGTTCAGACTCAACATAATCCCGGACGATTCCGGAGCCATTGTAACCAGATTATATTGCTGTGTTGGGCCGGAAGACCAGGCGGAGAAGGACCACAGAATCAACACAATGAAGACAGCCACACCCGAATGAGCCGTAATGTTCAGCATCAGCAGACTTACGACATGCAAGCCCATTCCCAGGATGAGTGTTCGCTTTACTCCCATACGATCGGCGCTGTATCCTCCAGATTTGGAACCAATCAGACTTGCGATACCAAAAGCCAGCAAAGCGGAACTTAACAGCGTTTCGCTCATGCCTGCAACAGTTACCAAGTAGGGTGAAATGTAGGTGTACGCAATAGAATAGCCTCCTAACCAGAAAAAGCTGACAAGCAGCGCAAATCCAATACGAGGTTGTTTGAGGAGCGCTAACTGTTTTTTCAAAGGAACGGGTGTTTCGCCATCAGATGGCGGGATCGTAGATGCAATAACAATCATGGCGATCACACCCAAAATCGCGATACCTGCAAAAATCAATTTCCAATCCCAAGCTGCAGCAACCATTCTTCCAAGTGGAACTCCCACGATCAGGGATGCAGTAAATCCCGTAATGACCGTTGCGATAGAGCTGGCCTGTTTGCCTGCGGGCGCTATTTTGGCGGCGACTGTCAAAGCTGTTACAACGACAACTCCGGCTCCCAGCGCCATAAGGACACGTGCAGCGATAAAGAGTCCATAACCAGGTAACAGGTAGGCCAAGACGTTACCTGCGACAAAAAGTCCCAGAAAGTAAAGCAGCAGCTTTCGTCGATCCATGCGGGATGTTAAGGCGATAATAATGGGCGTACCGATTGCATAAATGAGTGAAAAGATTGTGATCAGCTGTCCCGCAGCAATCAACGATATATTCATGGTGTCCGAAATCCGATCCAGAATGCCCGCAATGACATATTCGGAAGTCCCTACTAGAAAGCTGACCAAGGCCAGGACATAGATTTTCCATGTGTTAGACATGAGCATATTACCTCTTTCTGATTATAATTATTATATTTTTAGAAATATAGAAATAAAGACGAGAGAACAGGATGAAGAAATAACTAACACACCCATGAAACAAGTCTGAGCACTTAATCTATCCATGCACCCGGGTTTTATGGCAAAATGAGATTTATACGACTACGGTGAGGCTCAGCAGATCAAGTATCAATACCAATATATTGATTTGATATTTCTAGTATCATAGAAATAATGAACAAAAATTTTATCTATCCAGCAGATAAGGAGCAAATCTCTGTACAGTATCTGTATTCAGGCTGTAGTAAATATACGTACCTTTCTTTTGTGAGGTTAACAAACCACAATCGGAAAGCTGCTTCAGGTGATGAGATAAAGTAGAAAGCGCCACGGTTACAAGCCGATTCTCCAAATCAGCTGGACATAGGTTGCTTTCACCCGAAAGAATCTGAATGATTTTATATCGCGTTTGTTCGCCCAGCGCTTTATGAATTTTGACGGCCTGTTCATTATCAATCGGATTGGATTGCATCAAAATCGATCCTTTCGTCTTTATTTCTTATTTCTATAAATATTAAAATAACTTTATCATGTCTTTAGAAAAAAGTAAACTCCCCGTAAAGATCGTTGTTTCCAGTCAAATATGAATCAACTGAAAGCAAAAACCTTTGCAGGGAGTTGGGAAGCCAATCTACACACTAATTATAGGCGTTCAAGATATTCAACGTATTCTTTGGCATCTTTCAATGACAGGTTTCTGGCTTCACGTGCCTTTTTGATTGCAATTATTTTCTTGCCCTGTTGTGCAAGTGCCTGCAATTCTTTATCAAGTTCAGTGAGGTCAGCCTGTGCCGGTGGAGTTGGAGACACATCCGCTGCAGAATCGTTATAACCGAGAGGGGAGTGTGTGGTACGTCCTGAACCATTCTCCAGACGTTCAACATCCCTTTTCAATTCATTCAACTGTGTCTGCAAGCTGATGACGCGAACTAATAAGATAAGAATAAGAAACAAAAAAACAACTAGAACAATGGTGTTCATTTCCATGCAGTCAGGTGCCTCGCTTTCCTTGCTTCAAAAACATAACTATTTAAGCTGTACCGGGATCTCCTTAACGCCTCGAACAATCATGCCGGGTCTCCATTCAAGTTCATTCACATCCGTTTGAAGCTGCATATCGGGAAAGCGGCGAAGCAGCGTATTAATGGCAATCTCGCCTTCCAGTCGCGCGAGGGGGGCTCCCAAACAGAGATGAATGCCTTTGCCAAAAGCCAAATGTGCGCTCTTCTCGCGAGTGATGTCAAAAACATCAGCATCCTTAAACTTCTCTTCATCCCGATTGGCAGAATCCAGTGCTACAATAACGAGTTCACCCTCAGCGATATGATGTCCATGAAATTCTATGTCCTCGGATGCCCAGCGAGACGTGCTGAATTCAACCGGGCCGTTATAACGCAGCATTTCTTCAACAGCATTATGGATTAACTCAGGCTGCTTGATCAGCAGGTCGCGTTGTTCGGGGTGCTCCAAAAGGGCAAGTACACCATTGCCGATCAGGTTAACCGTTGTTTCGTGCCCGGCGATGATCAGCAGAGCGACAACACCAAGCAGTTCCTTTTCAGTGAGTTGTTCTCCTGATTCTTCTGCCACAACGAGCTGGCTAATCAGATCGTCACCTGGCTGCTGGCGTACTTTGGCAAACCAGGCATTCAGGTAATCAATGAACTCCTGGGCATGCTTCTCAAACACTTCGGAATTCTCCGCACTTGTCGCATCAATGATGGAATTGGACCATAGACGGAATTTGTCCTGATCTTCAAGAGGTACACCCAGAATCTCGCTGATCACAATGATCGGTAATGGAAAAGCAAACTCATCAATCAGATTCATCTTGTCCTGGGAATTGAGATTATCCAGGAGATCGTCGGCAATATCCTGAATATGACTTCTCATGCCCTCGATCAATCTGGGAGTAAAAGCCTTCTGTACGAGTCCACGCAACCGGCGATGATCGGGTGGATCGGAAAAAAGCATATTATGCACGAATATATTTTGCTGCTCTGGTCCGTAACGTTTGACTACATCCTTACTGAAGCGGTTGTCTTTCAATACTTCGACTGCATCTTCATATCGGCTAATAATCCAACCGAAATCACCATGAGGAAACAGGACTCTGTAAATGGGATCATCCTGTCTCAGCTTTTCGTATACGGGGTAAGGGTTCTGTGTAAATTCTCGGGTGAAGAACTCCTGCTGTGAAGTTTCATTTGTACTCAATTGGTTAATCTCCTCTCATCAAAAGCTCGTAATGTTACGCATCTTATCTAAGGGATCATATGTTAATTTCGGTGGCTTCATACGAAAAGCCTGCACCATCTATATATTCAATATTGGATGGATTGAAACCTCGTTTTCGACTCACAATTGTGGTATGAAAGGCTACATATTTTAGATAGAATAGCGCTTGGGGTAAGGATTAAAATCAATAGTGATTAAATGGAGACACGGGCTTTTTGCCTGTATTTTTTGTGATATGCTCCGGTAACCGGGGAATCACCTATTATTTGTATTGCTCTGATGATACTGAAGTCAGTTAATGCAGAAGCGCAAGCCTCTGCAATTCTTTTTATTTCATTTGAGTAAAATGGATTTCTGGATCGAATCTAATATGGAAGGGAGGGTGAGCATGAAGGAAGAACAGATCAGGGAAGCAGTCGCTAGACGTGACCATGAAGCTATGGAATGGGTGATGAATAACTATGCTGGATTGTTGTGGAAAATTATTTATTCCATATTACATAATGCCTCAACAGAAGAAATCGAAGAATGCGTAGCAGACACCTTTTTTTCATTTTGGCAAAATCCACTTTCTTTCCAGCCCGAGCGCAGTAGTTTGAAAAATTATCTGGCAACCATTGCGAAGCACAAAGCCATTGATCGTTACCGGAAATGGAATCGGAGAAGTGAGATTTCATATGAGGAGAGCATTCATTTTGTTCAAACTGAGGACACTCTCTCTAAATTAATCAGTAAAGAAAGGCAACTTGAATTGGAGCAGGCTATTGAATCATTTCCTGAACCAGACCGGGAAATTCTGAAACGTCGGTTTTACGAAGGTCAGAAGCCATTGGAAATTTCAGAAGCATTGTCTTTGCACGTCAGACAGGTCAATAACAAAATTTATCGTTCGAAACAGTGGTTGCGTAAGTGGTGGTTGCAGAAGAAATAGAGGAGGTGATTCCCATATCGAATCCAGGAGATCATTTTACGGAACAAAATCTAACCCATATCAAAAAATTATTCCATGAGAAAGCGCGCCTTGAGGCAAATTCGCAATTTAATTCACAGAAGAAGAGCACACGAATAAATAAAAGAAGAACCCGTAAGTTAATCTATATCCCCATTGCAGCCATCCTGTCTTTAACTATTGTTACAGGTGCAGCAGCGGCCATGGGAGTAATTGATCTTTCATCTATTCTGCAATATTTGAGTGGAGATCGAATCAACATTCTTCGTCCCGTAAATAAGACCAGTGAAGATCAGGGCATACGCATGCAGACTCTCGGTGCAGTTCGAGACGGCAGCACAACTGAAATTTATGTAGCCCTCAAGGATTTAACGGAAGACCGGGTTAACGCTTCACTTGATGTATATGATTTTCATGTATCAGGTGGTCGGTCACATAACGCAAAGTTAGTACAGTATGATCCTGCTGAGAAGACTGCGATTATTCGATTTCTGGTTCAGGGAAAACGGCTCAGCAATCGAATGAGCGTCCAGATTAGTTCTTTTTTATCAGGTGCAAATAAAGAGGAGAACTATGATTCTGGGCTCAATCTCTCAGAACTCCTGAGTAAGAAACAGCAGATCGAATATGACACTCTTGATCCACTCAAAGACTGGATTAGCGGGTGGGGAGGTGAATCCGCTCTGGAATTAAGTGAACAGGAATTCATTCATGTACTTCGTCAGGATCAAACCCATATAAAGTTGCCTGGGATCAATTGGATGTATATATCCAATATCGGTTTCGTCGATGGGAAATTGCATATTCAGATTAATCCAGATGACGAGATGGGTAGATACAATCATGGTTATTTTTTCTTCACTGATGATCGAGGGAACAAGCAGGATATTCCTATGAACAGTGTCTCCTATGGCTCTTATATCAAAGGTGGTACTCGATACGGTGGGGATTATAAGGAGTATATTTTTGATATTTCGGATATCAGTCAACTCAACAAGCTCCAGCTAAAAGGTAACTTTACCAGTTACGATCGGTTCGTTACGGGGAAATGGGAAACAACTTTTGATCTGAAACAGGATTCATTAAGTAAAACTGGAGAAGCAATACTTACGATGAATGATGAAATACGTACAGAGATTGTAGTCTCCTCCCTGGGTGTTACGCTCATGGGCGAAGGGGTCAATCAAATAACGCCTGAGCATCTTCACATGGAACTCTATCTCAACGATGGCACGAGCATTCTTCCCAAATCGGGATTCCTGAACATTGACGACAATTTGATGAAGTGGATATCACCTCAAACAATACCGGTAAATGAAGTGAATTATTTGATGTTGAACGGACAGAAAGTGTTATTGCAAGATCCTTAAGGGTGGTTACAAATAAAATGGGCGGTCTTCACGACTGCTCTTTTTTATAAGATTTTGCTATTCGCTTTTAACTTTTCAAAGTTAACGGTTATATTCGCTCAGATGTCATATCCCCGCTTATGATGCATACCCATACATTAGGCGAATGCTGTCTTAAGGAGGAAACAGGCATGTCCATGAGCGAACCTCTGTTAACGCAAATTGTCAATCAACATATCCCGGCTGACGCGACTGTCGTCACCATTGATAAACCGGTCAAACATCCGGCTATTTATGCTTCAGATTTAACCGGAGACGGAATGCCGGAGATTGCTGCTGTATATGAGCAGGGCGGAGAATTAATGCTGCTTGTTCTGAAATTTTACCAGAGTCACTGGATCAAGATGTCTTTGACTAAAGGCTTGGGTTATGGCGTTACCTTGCTGACAGCGGCATCCGTGACATCCACGGCAAGGAACAATCTCATTGTCGGCTGGCAGATCGGTGCGATCTGGTCGAAGCTTGCTGTATATGATTGGACGGAATCAGGACTGACAGATCTAGCGCCAGAAGATTTGTATTATAGCCACGCGGAAATCATCGATATGCCCAGTCACCACGGCAGAGACGGCAAAGTAGAGATTGCACTCTGGATTCATGATACAGGTGAAGCTTATCGGGTGGAAATTATCCGCTGGCAGAATGGTAAATGGGTTCCCGCAACAGATGTATATCCGTATTACTTCCCCAAAGTCGTTCAGTATTACGAACAATTAGCAGAACAACATCCAGATTACATTTTCTATTGGTATTATCTTGCGGACGCTCAGTATAAAGCCGGATTATTTCCTGCTGCACTCGTTTCTGTTCAAAAAGCGCTAAATTTCAGTGCCCCATACCCTTCACGGGAAGTTCTGCTTGAGTTGGAAAAGAAGATTAGACAAGCGATGGGTACAGAGGGTCATGCACGTGAAACGACGTGGTTATTTCCGATATCGGTCAGAACAACAACAGGAACCCGGTGGGGTTATATGGATACCCAAGGTCGTATTCGACTTGAACCGATCCTTGACGATGCCCAAGACTTTCAACGAAATGGCCTGGCTGTCGTGGTGAAAGACGGCAAGACTGGCATCATCGATCTTAACGGCCAATTTGTCGTTCATCCTGTATACGATTCCATTAATTCTTTTGCAGAAGGTCGGGCTATTGTCATTGATTCCCAAGGGTTCAAGATGATTGATGAACAAGGCGCAGTATTGACCAAACGGGCATACCCGTTTATTGCCGATGTGAAGGACGGCCGAGCGGTGTTTTACATTTCAGACAACAGTCAGGCAGGCGGGGAAGTCAGTCGTTACGGTTATTTGGACACCTCTGGAAATGAGGTCATTCGGGCGCAGTTCGCTTCAGCGAACGATTTTCAAGATGGCAAGGCCGTTGTGCAGATCAAGGAAAATGAATATGCGTTAATTAACCGAAATGGTCAGCGGCTGGCGACGTATCCATATGCCTATGTAGGACCTCTGGGTAACGGATTACTTCCTTTTCAGAAAGAGGCATCGGGGAAATACGGTTATATCGACGAAAGTGGTCATATCCGAATTCAGCCGAGCTTCACCTCGGCATTTCCGTTCAGTGGCGGGTACGCTATTGTGAATACGGCAGAGGATTACAACTCCATCTATGGCGTTATTAATACACGAGGCTCTTTTATTATCCAACCCGCCTACAATGACATTCGAGATCTGGGAGAACATCGACTGGCCCTGGGGCAAGCGATTGATCCCAAACAGTCTTTTATCGGTTCGGTCTATGCAATTGCAGATGTCACTGGTAGAAAACTTTCGGATTTTGTATATACGGATGTATCGAATTATAAGGGAGGGCTGGCTTCAGCCACGAATGGAACACAAACGTTCTTTCTGGATCTAAATGGGCGACCTGCATCCGGATACCCCCGTGTTGAAGGTTCTGGCACACTCGAATTGGTAGCTCCCGATCTGATCAAGGCGTATGTGGACCAGCGCGTATCCTATGTAAACCGGGCAGGGCAGATCATTTGGCGGCAAAATACAATCGTTCCCCTTCACCCGCCTTATCGTGTACGCGAAGAGAAATATAAACCCAACCCGGATTACCTCGTGTATTATCCGCAATTAGAAGGGTTAACGGATCAAGCCGTTCAGCTTGCAGTAAACGCCAAGTTAAAGGCACTATCCCAAGTGAAGCCCATCCCTGCGAATCAGAAGCTGGATTATACGTATACAGGGGATTTTGATATTACGTTCTACCAGCAGCAATTGCTTCAGCTTAAACTCACGGGTTATAACTACCCGGCTGGTGCAGCTCACGGCATGCCAACGATGATCTATGCGATCATTAATCTGAGCAGTGGTCAGATGTATGAACTCAAGGATTTGTTTAAACCGAACAGTGATTATGTTAAGGTGCTCAGCAAAATTGTAGGTGATCAGATCAAAAATGATCCGCAGTACTCTTATGTTTTTCCGGACACGTATGAGGGAATCAGCCCGGATCAGCCTTTTTTTGTCACAGCCGATGCACTGCATCTATACTTTAGCCCTTATGAAATCGGTCCTTATGTCGCGGGATTTCCGACATTTACGATTCCTTTTGCCCAGATCAAGGATATCATTCATACAGAGGGTTCATTCTGGAAAGCTTTTCACGAGTAACCTTAACCAATCCATTTCACCCCGTAACCTAATGCCTACGAATGGTGTTTAGATACGGGAGGGGATTTGGAGTGTTGCTGAGTGCTGTTCAACGTTTTTTGGTTTTGGGGATTGAGTTTGTTATTCTGATGCTGAGTGCTGTGGTCGCACTTGAATTTCTGGAAGGCGCACGAAGTTAACCATTCGCTATCGGTAAGAGGCCATATGTACATATGGTCTTATTTTGTTTGACTGAATTTTATGTGAAATAAAACAGAACTCAACAAAAGTTGAGGGGCCTTTCTTGATCCCTTGAATAGGATGATTAAGAACATAATGGAATATTTTTCTGTTATACTACATGGATATGTGTCTACATACATTCAACTAAATCCATATGAAAGGAGGCATTCCTTTGAGAGAAGCAGGTTTTTGGGTTAGATTTGGAGCAAACTTGTTGGATGGAATTATCGTTTCAATCCCTTTAGCCATTATTGTAGGTGTACTGACAGGAAATTACGATAATGACGAACCTTTAGCTAAACTACTGAGTGGATTATATTCCATTTTATTACCTGTATTATGGAGTGGCCGAACGATAGGAAAACGTATTTGCGGAATTCGAATTCGAAAATACGATACACATGAGCCCCCTGGAATTGGAACCATGCTCATGCGAGTTGTTGTTGCAGGACTGATATATGGAATCACATTTGGTATTGGTTTCATTGCGAGTGTCATCATGGTTGCTGTACGAGAAGACAAACGTGCAATACATGATTTTATCGCAGGTACCGAAGTTGTTTGGGACTAAAAATGCGAAGGTAATCCCCGGCACAAATATTGTTTATGTTCCAATCCACTCATATTCACCCACGTTACAGACGATGAACACTGTTCATCGTCTGTTTTTTTGTGCTGCCATAAGTACAGTCACAAACCCGCGCCAACACTGCAAAATCAAGGCATGGCAGATGATGATATAGAGAATTCGTCTATCGTTTTGGCTAAATGATCATTCGGTGCTAACGAAATCAACATGTCATTTCATCTTTTGCGAATATCGCTACAATGCACTCTCCCTTACTCTGAGGTAGAGCACAGACATTCCCAAAAGGTGGAGGATAAGGTCCATGAGAAGAAAAGTGTTAGCTACGAGTTTGATGATCCTGTTATTAGGTACAACGATCCTGGGGTGTTCGTCCGGAGACAGTAAAACGGGCGATGCTGATAAAGGGACACCAAGCGGATCAACGGAAGCCACAACCTATCCGATTCAAACGGATAAGACACTTACGTATTGGGGTGAAATTAACGGAAACTTGATCGGGGTCAAAAATTCGCACAGCGAAATTCCATTCTTTCAAAAATGGCAAGAAAAAACCGGCGTGCCACTCAAATTCACGGCACCACCGACAGGTCAGGTCAGAGAATCCTTTAACGTAATGCTGGCTTCCGGGGATTTGCCAGACATGCTGGAGTACAATTTTATTGGAGATTTCCCTGGTGGACCGGAGAAAGCCATCAATGATGGTTACATCCTCAAGCTGAATGATCTAATTGACCAGTATGCTCCGAATCTGAAGAAATACCTGCAGGACAATCCGGACATCGACAAGATGGTCAAAACGGACAGTGGCAGCTACTATGTATTCCCGTTCATTCGGGGAGATGAGTACCTTCGTGTCTTCCAGGGTCCAATCATTCGTAAGGATTGGCTGGATGAGCTGGGACTGCCAGTTCCGGAAACGATTGATGAGTGGACTACAACCCTGAGAGCTTTTAAAGAGAAAAAAGGCGCATCCGCTCCGTTCTCTGTTGTAAGTAAGCCACGATTCTTTAACGATTCCGGTAATGGTGCTTTCCTGGGCGCCTTCGGTGTAAACCGCGGATTCTATCAGGAAGACGGACAGATCAAATTTGGTCCTGCGGAAGAAGGTTTCAAAGAATACTTGAAGTTATTCCAGGAATGGTACAAAGAAGGTTTGATTGATAAAAACATCTCGACAGCGGATACCAAATCCGTTGACGGTAACCTCGCTTCTGGTGCTACTGGCGCTAGTGTTGGTAACGCAGGCGGAGGTATCGGCAAATGGCAGCCGCTCGTAGAAGCAAATGATCCGGATGCCGTTCTGGTCGCTGCACCATATCCGGTGCTTAACAAAGGTGATATTCCTAAATTCGGCCAGCTTAATCAGGGTTATGCTTCAGAAGGAACGGTTGCTATCACGACGGCTGCCAAGGACCCGGAACTTGCCGTTCGCATGCTGGATTACGGCTACAGTGAGGAAGGACACATGTTCTTCAACTTTGGTGAAGAGGGTGTCAGCTATAACATGGAAGGCGATTATCCGAAATTCACGGATTTGCTGCTGAAGAATCCGGATAAACTCGCTCCTGCACAAGCGATTTCACTATATGCCCGCAGCAGCTATAACGGTCCATTCGTTCAAGACAAACGTTATGCCGAGCAGTTCTTTGCATTACAGACTCAGCGTGATGCCATTGATGTATGGAAGAATACACAGGCTGCCAAATATAATCTGCCTTCAATCACACCTACACCTGAAGAAAGCTCCGAATACGCGACCATCATGAATGATATCAACACGCTCGTCGATGAGATGACCATCAAGATCATTCTGGGCAACGAACCAGTGGATCAATTCGAGAGCTATGTCGCGAAAATGAAATCGTTACATCTGGATCGAGCGATTGAAATCCAGACAGCAGCACTCGAACGCTACAACAACCGGTAATTGTAAAAGGGGAGGGCTCTAGCCCTCCCGATTGAAAAGAGGTGAAAAGGTACATCATGAGCAATCGTCAATCCTTTAGAAGCCGGTTCGTGCGGGACTTCATGATGAACAAGTATTTATACATCATGATGATTCCCGTTATTGGATATTATTTAATATTTCATTACGGTCCGATGTACGGCGCAATTATTGCCTTTAAAGATTATTCTCCAATGAAGGGCATTTTGGGGAGTGATTGGGTTGGGCTGAAACACTTTGAAGAGTTTTTCAACAGTTATTATTTCTTGCGTGTGCTGAAGAACACTCTTCTTATCAGTTTGTACACGCTGGTCTTTGAATTCCCCGCACCGATTATTCTGGCGCTGCTCATCAATGAAGTACGCAAGCGCACGTTCAAGCGGGTCGTTCAGACGATAACGTATATGCCTTATTTCATCTCTCTCGTCGTCATATGCGGTATTATTACGGACTTCACAAACGCGGATGGTTTAATCAACCGCCTTATCATGATGCTTGGATATGACGGTCAGGCGATGCTGCAAAAGCCGGAGCTGTTCCGTCCGATCTATGTTCTGTCTGAAATATGGCAGCGGATCGGTTGGGAATCCATTATCTATATTGCTGCGTTGATGAGCATCGACCTGGAGCAGTATGAAGCGGCGAAGATAGACGGAGCGAGCCGTCTCAAGCAAATGTTTCACATTACGCTACCCGGATTGCTGCCTATTATTACGATCATGTTCATTCTCCGGATGGGTAATATGCTGAATGTCGGGTTCGAGAAAATCATTCTCCTTTATAATCCGGTGACCTATGAAACGGCTGACGTAATCTCCTCCTTCGTATATCGAAAGGGATTGTTGGAGTTCGGATGGAGTTACAGCTCGGCAGTTGGTCTATTTAACTCGGTAATCAATCTCGTTCTTCTGATTTCGGCGAACTATATCAGCCGCAGAGTGAGTCAAAACAGCTTATGGTGAGGTGGTAACTTTGATTAAGGAAAGCGGTTGGTTTGACCGAATCTTTACGATCTTCAATTATACATTTCTAATCCTGCTCGTCATCGTCACATTGTATCCGCTGCTCTACGTGTTATTTGCATCCTTAAGTGATTCGGCGCAGTTGTTAGCAAACAAGGGTCTCCTGTGGAAGCCGGTCGGCTTCAGCCTGGAAGCTTACAAGAGTGTACTTGCTAATCCAGGTATAGCCACAGGTTTCCGTAATACATTGTTTATTCTTGTGTTCGGTGTTATCGTCAACCTGTTCATGACTGCGCTTGGTGCATATGTGCTATCCCGTAAAAACGTGATGTGGAACAAGGTGTTCATGTTCTTTATCGTGTTCACGATGTTCTTTGGCGGCGGGTTGATTCCACTGTACTTGGTTGTAAAAGGCGTCGGCCTGTTAGATACATTGTGGTCGACCATTCTGCCTTTTGCCATCAGCACATTTAACCTGATCATCATGCGAACGTCATTTATGGGCATACCGGACAGCCTGGAAGAGTCGGCCAAGATTGATGGAGCGAATCACTTCACCATTTTGTTCCGTATCATTATTCCGTTGTCCATGCCAGTCATTGCCGTGATGATTCTGTATTACGCAGTCGATAAGTGGAACGGGTGGTTCTATGCATCTGTGTTTATCAAAAGCCGGGAACTGTTCCCATTGCAATTGGTGCTGCGTGAGATTCTGATCGCCAATTCTACGGAGAGCATGTCGGCCGGTGCATCCGCTGGAGATCGCTTCCAGATCGGGGAAACCATCAAGTATGCGACGATTATGGTAGCGACGATACCAATCCTGTGTATCTATCCGTTTTTGCAGCGCTTTTTCGTAAAAGGTGTCATGGTTGGTTCATTGAAAGGTTAAATCAAAGTATTGAAGAACAGTAAGGAGGTATGAGGTTACATGAACGTATTAAATGAAGTGAACAAGGACGCATGGGATCAGATCAAAAGTAAAGCCGATCAGATGCTTGCAGCCATAGGTGAAAAGTCTCCGCATGTCGCTGGAGCAAATGGCATCTACGACGACATGAGAATCGATTGGTGGACCTCGGGATTCTGGCCGGGCATATTATGGATTGTGTACGATATGACGGGTGATGAGAAATATAAAGAGGCTGCATGGAATTGGGATGAACGACTATCGGAGCGTTTTCTAGAAAACAACTACTTTGATCACGACGTGGGCTTTCATTTCCTGCCTACGGCTGTCATCAAATACAAGCTCACCGGAGATGCCGATGCCGCAAGGCGTGCCTTATTTGCCGCCAATTTCCTGGCTGGCCGCTTCAATACCAAAGCCAGCTTCATCCGGGCTTGGAATGGAGACATGCTGGGCTGGTCGATCATCGATACCATGATGAATCTGTCGTTGCTCTTCTGGGCGTCTGAGCAGAGTGGAGATCCACGTTTCAGCCATATCGCCAAAGCTCATGCGGATATGGTCATGAAGCAATTTGTGCGGGAAGATGGTTCTGTGCATCACATCATTCGATTTGATCCCGAGACAGGTGAACGTGCAGAAGCGATAGGGGGACAGGGAGCCGCGCCGGATTCGGCATGGAGCCGGGGAGCGGCGTGGGCTTTATATGGATTAACGAATACGTATCGTTATACAGAGGACCCAGCATATCTGGATGCTGCACGACGTGTGGCGAACTTCTTCATTTCCAGCTTGCCTGAGGATAGCGTTCCGCATTGGGATTTCCGTGCTGAACCGGAAGAAGGGGAGGAGATTCCACGAGACAGCTCCGCTGGTGCCATTGCTGCTTCCGGATTGCTTGAGCTTGCAGATGTACTTCCTGAACCGGAAGGCAATCTTTATGCTACTGTTGCCAAACGTATCCTGAGTTCCCTGCGGGATCATTATGGAACCTGGGATCTTCCTGAGCACGAAGGTATGCTTCTGGAGGGAACCGGTCATAAACCGGCAGGTCAGAACGTAAACGTCTCACTCATTTACGGTGACTATTTCTACGTTGAAGCGAGTGCCAAACTAAACGGTTGGAAGCATCGCATTTTCTAAAAAAATTCTCAACTTGATACCGAATGCCCGATAGACGAAATTAGTCTATTGGGCTATTTGTGCTTGATTTGACGGGAAAAATCGGTGGTTGCTACCTTTTTTGTCAATCGAATTGAATTTTTTATCTATATCCCAATTGCGCTCTTACCGTTATAATAAATTCCTGATCCAAACATAGATAATCTACGAAGAGTTGGGTGATGTGTTGTTGCTAAACATTCGATATTTGTGGCAAAAACGAGAAAGCATAATTGTGACCTGGCTTGTCTCTTACAGTGCTGTTTTGATTGTGCCGATTCTGATCAGTTTGGTTATTTACATGCAAGCAAATGAGACATTGAAGAGTGAAATACATCGGGCTAACGATTCTTTATTGAAGCAGATGCGCTATACGATCGATACACAAGTTGATCTGATGAAGCGGTTAAACATGGAGATGACGTGGAGCCCAAATCTGCAAACGCTGATGTATTCCAATCAGCCGGCCAAAGAGGCGCCGTACACGGCTTACCAACTGGTAAAGGAACTTCGTCTCTATAAAACATCCTACGCATCCATCGATGAATTCTATGTCGTGTGGAAAAAAGACCAATCCATTCTCCGTTCAGGTAATATTCGGGATATGCGAACGGCATTTCATACCATACATAACACAGGGGCAATGTCTTTCGAAGCGTGGCGGGATCAGATCCTGGGTGCAAAGACGAATCAGTTCGTCATACTGCCACATCAAAATGCCGCTCCAGCCGAGTCTTCCATTGCGTACATTACACGTCTGCCTGATGATTTGAATGGTCAGGAGACCGGTACGGTTGTCGTCATGGCGGATACGCGAAGGTTCCAGGAAGCGATTGAGAGCATTTCGGGTTTTAGTGACGCCACGCTGCTGATTCTGAACCAGAATAACGAGATTCTGATGAGCAATCGTCCCGGATCGGAGGAATTGAAGCCATTCATGAATGGCAATCAGGTTCAGTTGGATAACGCGAAGGTAGGCAAGTCGGAGATGTTCTACATGGACTCCGCGGTATCCGATCTGAAGTACGCATTGATTATTCCCAGCAGCCTGTATTGGGAAAAGGCAGTATATGTCCGCAATTTTACGTATATCAGCATCGTGGTGAGTCTCATTAGTGCGGGTGTACTGACCTGGTTCTTCATGCGTCGGAATTACTCCCCAATCCAACAGCTCGTGGAATCACTAAAAGACAAAAATAGTCAGAACGAACCTGCTGATCGGAACGAACTTCGGTTTATTCAGAAGGTCATCATGAACACACGATCAGAAAAGAATGAGATTGCCCAGCAGTTGCAGAAACATCAGCAGGTGCTGCGCTCCAATATGATTAATCGGCTTCTCAAAGGCAAACAGGATACGCTCGTTCCTTATGAAGATGCATTCCGTTCCTTTCATATGCCGCTCTATTCAAATGAGTTTGCTGTTATCCTATTTGTCATCGAAAATGAAGAAAATCTCTATGGAAAGCTGCCAGGTATTGATATCAACGAACGAAACAAATTGATCCATCTCATTATTTCCAATGTGGTTGAAGAACTGGCTTCAGAGCGTCAGCATGTCGGATATGTAGCAGAAGTCGATGATATGATGGTCTGCCTTGTAAATATGAAAGCGGATTCTTCGGATTGGAACCAGGATCTGCATCACATTGCGGCAGAAGCGCAGCGCTTCCTGGAACGTTATGATATGGAACTGACGATCTCCATCAGCGGACGGCATACGTCGTGGATTGGCATTGCCGAAGCATATCAGGAAGCAGTAGACGCGATGGAATACAAAATGGTGCTTGGCAAGAAAGGCATCATTACCTATGGCGATGTCCGCAGTGATGCGATGGCGGATGACCCGTTTGGCTACTACTATCCGCTTCAGGTGGAACAGCAGCTCCTTAATTTCATCAAAGCGGGAGATACTGACCAAGCCAGCGCTTATATGAACGAGATTACAGAGCGGAATTTTGATAAACCGATTATGTCGCTCACACTTGCACGTTGCCTGATTTTTAACCTGGTAGGTACAATGATTAAAGCTATCAATGATCTAGGGGACAGGGATAACCATATGCTAACCCAATACCCGCATCGGATTGAGGACATTATTGCCGGGGATACCATTCAGGAGATGCAGGAGACTTTGCAGAACTTGCTTGAAGAGGTATGTTCCTATGCCGCTGACAAGCGTGCAACAAATGTATCACAAGAACGTGAGGATTCCCTTCGTCATCTCAGTACTCAAGTCACACAGTATATTGAGAATAACTATACGGACGTAAATTTGAACGTCAACGCCATTGGTGAGCATTTTGAGTTGAAGGGCAGTTACTTGTCCAAACTCTTCAAGAATCAGACTGGTGAGGGTCTGCTGGACTGCATTCATAAGTGCCGTATCCGACAGGCTAAAGAAATGATTGAGCATAAACAGGAATCCATTACAGAAATATCCCGATTGGTCGGGTATAACGATGCAGCAACTTTCATCCGGGTATTTAAGAAATATGAAGGCATTACGCCCGGTAAATATAAAGAAATCAGTTGATTGATTTGAAAGGAGACCGGAACATGAACGTAAAGAGGAAGTTGGCCTTCATAACAAAGTTGACAGGATTCATCCTGCTGCTTGGCATGCTGACTGCTTGCGATCAGAACGGGACAGATTCGGATGCCAAGCTGGACGAACGTTCCGGCTCATCAGAGTACCAGACCGTCTCAATTGCTTCACCCAATGACGATGGAAAATTAACCTACTGGGCAGAATTGAATGGCAATGCAGCAAGCATTAAGTCCAGCTTCAATGATGTTCCTTTTTTTCAGGAGTGGCAGCGGAGAACCGGAGTCAACCTGCAATTCATCCGGCCTCCCGCCAATCAGGCCAAAGAAGCGATTAATGTGCTGCTTACGTCCGGAGAACTGCCAGATATGATTGAATACGAGTGGAGCAATTATCCCGGTGGGCCGGAGAAAGCGATTAAAGACGGATATATTTTGCGATTAAACGATGTTATTGATCAATACGCACCTCATCTGAAGCAGTACCTGACCGAGCATCCGGACATTGATATGCAGATTCGCACAGCGAACGGAAGTTATTACGCGTTTCCTTTTATTCAGGGAGATGATAAGCTGCGAACCTATCAAGGGCCGATTATCCGAAAGGACTGGCTGGATGAGCTTGGACTTGATGTGCCAACCACGATTGACGAATGGCATACGATGCTTCAGGCATTTAAGGACAAAAAGGGAGCTGACGCCCCGCTTACTTTTCTGGGTGTCCCGAATCCGTTGTTTGGTATCGAAGGCGGCGGTTTTATTGGCGCTTTTGGCATAAAAAAGGGGTTCTACGTGGAAGATGGCCACATTAAGTTTGGGGCACAAGAACCTGAATATAAAGCGTTTCTATCCTTATTTCGTGAATGGTACGCAGAAGGACTCATTGACAAGAACCTGGCCGCCGTCGATTCGGAGACTCAGGATACAAACATGACCACAGGACGCAGCGGCGCGAGTATCTGGAACGCAGGGGCGGGGATTGGTACATGGCTACCTATCTTGCAGGAGACGGATCCCCATGCAAAGCTTGTGCCAGCGCCATATCCTGTCATGAACAAAGGAGATCGCCCGAAATTTGGTCAACTTGCTCCCGCGATCGGTTCCAGTGGAGTCGCCATATCCAGCAACAGTCATCATTTAGAAGAAGCAGCTCGGATGCTGGACTACGGGTATGGGCCTGAGGGACATTTGCTCTTCAACTTTGGTATTGAAGGTGTCAGTTTTGAGATGAAGGACGGGTATCCGACGTATACGGAAACTATTTTGAAAAACCCTGATAAGTGGTCGCCGGCACAAGCGCTTGCGATGTACACGAGGGCGAGTTATTTCGGTCCATTTGTGCAGGATACACGATATATGGAGCAATATTATATTTTGCCAGAACAGAAAGAGGCGGTGCAGTTATGGTCCAGTACGGATGCTGTTCTCCATCAGGTACCGACCCTGCCCAAAACCGAGAAAGAAAGCACGGAGATGTCAGTCATCATGCAGGAAGTGAACAAAGTGGTAGACGAGATGTCGCTGAAAATCATTTTTGGGATTGAGCCGATAGATGCTTTTGATTCGTATGTCGAGCAAATCAAGTCATTGCAGATTGATCGTGCGATTGAGATTCAGCAGCAGGCGTTAGAACGATATAATCGCGCTGTATCCTCTAAATAAATCCTTTTATTGTATAAAATGGGCATTGAAGTGTCGTTTTTGTTGATGTAATTTCGTTCCCTCGTGCTCTACAATCGGTTATGACATGCTGAGTTGGCATGCACATGACTCTTGCTTGAGCAGGATCGGAGGTGACTATAGGGTTTCTTGAAACCGCTCACATACTCTGAAATCCAAAAGGAGGAGAACGAAAGCATGCGTAGAAAGTGGCCTTTTTTATTGTTGGCATTTACGTTGGCTGTTGGATTGTCTGTACCTGGAACCCCGGAAGTTCGAGCGTCAGAGGGCGACTCACAGCCATCTATTGATCGTGCCGGTGAGAATCTGTCTTTGGGTAAGGATGGCAGAAGCAGACTCTATCCAAACGATTGGTATCCAGGATTTAAAGATGAACAGGGAAGGTTTCTGCATGACTTTTCGTATGCCGGTTATCGGCGCGGGGAAACAGAACTACCTAAAACGGCTAAAAACAAAAGGATTGACGTTACCAAAGCACCGTATTTTGCCGATCCTTCTGGGAGTCGTGATGCAACACAGGCTATTCAAAAGGCAATTGATGCTGCTGTTGCGTTAGGTGGGGGTGTCGTGTATCTTCCCAAGGGTACATATCAGGTTAACCCTCAGGAAGGCAAGGATTATTCACTAAACATTCCTGCAAGTCATGTAGTCCTGAAAGGTGACGGGATGAACAAGACTCATATCTACAATGCACAGCAAAATATGAAAAACAAGGATATTATCCGGATCGGTAACGGAGATTGGAAGAAAACCGGGATTTCCACGAAACTTCGCAAATCCGTTACTGATCCAACCGTCCTGCTACCCGTTGAGGACACAAGTGGGTTTGCAGTGAATGATTACGTGGTCATTTCATTCGAAACGACGCCAGGTTTCTTGCGTGAGCTTGGCATGCAAAACAAGTGGTCGTCACGTCTCGGGAAAGTAGAACCGTTATTCTATCGCCAAATCGTGGGGGTAGATCCGGAGAACAAAACAATTACATTAGACATTCCGACGCGTTATCCAATGAAGCTGCGCGATGATATTACGATTAGTCAGACCGCAGATCCGATTGTCGAGGTAGGGTTGGAAGATTTCTCGATTGCAAACATTCAAAATGCGAAGTCGGGGCTTGGTGAGGATGACTTCAAAGTCGTTGGGACTGCTGGGTATGAAGCCGATAATGCCAAAGCGGTCAATGTGATTGCAGTGGCGAACAGCTGGATTCGAAATATTAACACCTATAAACCAGCTGGCAATACAGATTATCATTTGTTATCCAAAGGGATTATTCTGGATCGTACGAAGAACGTCACAGTCGATCATGTAACCATGCAGTACCCGCAGTATCGTGGAGCGAATGGAAACGGTTATTTATATCAATTTATTGGCAATGATAATCTCATTATGAATAGTAAGGCGATAGGAGCTAGACATAGCTTCACATACGCCAACTTCTCTGCGAACGGGAATGTCCTTCAAGGTTCGTATTCTGAGAAGCCTTCATTATTGACTGATTTTCATATGTATTTGAGCATGGCGAATCTTATCGATAACCTGGTCGTTAACGGGGACGGGATCTCTGCCATTACACGGGACTATGGATCATCCGAAACGAATCGTCATGGGGTGGTAACCACTGAAAGTGTGTTTTGGAATACGACCGGTCAGGCGGCACACCCTAGTAAATCCGGCGTTATTGTAGAATCAGAACAATTCGGGAACGGATATGTCATTGGAACCAAAGGAAAGGACACCGGCGTGAACGTCAACATTGTGGGTTCCATTCCGGATGCGAATACGCTGCCATTTGATATGGCGGAAGGCATTGGGCATGGAGATCGTTTATCCCCGCAAAGTTTATATCAGGACCAGAGCAAGAAACGAATCAAAGATATTCATCTGGGGCTTCAATCCCTGTTAGTGAATGGCGAAGCTATAGGGGGGATGCAGTTCTTAAGAACGGATTACGTTCATATTTTGCCATATGGCACAACCCAGACGCCGATCATCTCTGCAAAAGCTTATGCCAAGGATGCAAAGGTTAAAATTAAGCAACCGCAAGGAACTAATGGAACTGGAGAGATCACTGTATCCTATCGGGGGCACAACCAGAACGTGCGTGTGAAGTTTAAGGTAGCTGATACACCCGTACTTCCAGAGAATATCTCCATAAGTCCCAATAAAGCAGTACCCGGCTGGAGAGTCGCAGGTAATGCGATCAGCGCAGGTGGAAGCGGAGAATTATCCTCGTTTCTGACATTAGATAATGGGGAGATTGTAAACATTGCAGAATTGAACGTTCCTGTGACATACACATCGAGTGATGATACGATCGGATATACGGAAGGCACTACATTCCATGCGTTAAAAGCGGGAAAGGTCGACATCATCATGAGCTCCGTCTTTAATGGCGTAACGGTCGAGGCACGGGAGAAATTTGAAGTCAAAGAGGCTATGGCCGAACCGGAAGGACCGTTCGCTGTTGTAACCAAAGTTACGGCAAGTGCAGATGATGGCAATCTGCCGATCCATACGATCGATCGTGATCCAGACTCCAGATGGTCTGCAGATGGAAAGGGACAATATCTGCAGTTGGAGCTTGAGCAACAGACTCAAGTAGGGCAGGTAAGCATTCAATTCTATAATGGACATACGCGATCCAATTATTTCGATTTGGAGATATCAACTGATGGTATTAATTACCAAAAGGTATTAAGTAACGTGGCCAGTAAAAAACAGGCTGCTTATGAAACATTTGAATTTGAACCGGTTCAGGCCAAATACATTCGTTATGTTGGGCAAGGAAACGAATCCAATACCTGGAACAGTATTATTGAATTTTGGGTACACGGGAATTAAAAATCACGTAGGATAAATCAGAAGAAATTCGGTATTATAAAAGAAATTCAGTATTATGATATGCGCTCATTATAAAGCTGTAATGGGCGCATATTTTATTTAGATGGCATATTTATCCATACGAAATTAAAAACATCTCGGGGGTTATAAAAAGAAAAAGCCACATTTATCCATGAAAGGTATGGTTGATTATGGGGTCGAGTCGTAATCGGTCAGCCCAAAATTCCAAAATTATAATAACTGTTTCACAAAACTCGTATTTTGTACATATGTATGTATCGAAGCAGTGTGCAATCTTTTTTCACCCTGATTAAGTTCCCTAATAACCCATTTCTTCAAATCAATGAAGCGTGGAAACAACCTTGATTTTTAAAAAAAGGCCTTCTCTGTTAGGAAGGTCTTTTACAACACGAAGAAGCCTCCGACCGGGTCAGAGGCTTCTTCGCCTTTTGATGTTGAGTTTGCGAACGCATTCGTGGGGACTTTTTTTCTTAGCTTGAATACTCGGACGCGTTCATTGTGCCTCTATTGACCCATACTTGAAACAATTGGCCTAATACGTTTCCTAGTCGTTTTATCAACTTTTTTTACCGCTTCACTATTCATAATTCTTGCTCCAATTTTAAGATGTTAATGTACGATCGTGATAGTCAAGTCCAGCTGATTGACTCCCATCTGAACCCTTCTATCTAATACCAACTACCATCAAGGGAATAATGATACAAGTCTTTTTCATAATAAACTTTAAGACATTCTTCCTCACTGTCCCAATTAACCTCTTTCATCTGCTCAACAGAATGTTCCGCTTTTTTCTTTTCTCTTTCCCACGCTCTTTGATGACGCTGGTTTGTTGTTTCTTCTAAAAGTTCCTTCTGCTCCTCAGAAAAGTCCATTTTGACCATGGAAAACAGCATTATACTTAGCTCCTACTTCAAAATTTTCTTTCAAATTTTGAAGTTTTCTTCTCACAATAATCACTCCTTTTATCGAAACTCAAGTTCTATATTCTTTTGGTCATACTTTTGGCTCACACACGGTTTCCTCCAGCTGATTGCAGTTTGGCACACAATATTCTTCTCAAAAATTAATATATCTCAACTTACTTGAAAAGCATTCGCTGGAAGGATAAACACAATTAACGTAACGATTAAAAATTATAACTCCAAGAGCGTAACCTAAAATGTAGGCTTTGTTCTTCATATAAATCCCCTATTCACTTACCAAGTTTGAAATGTGCTCATTCATTCACTACATTGGTATTGGTCTGTTTCTATGTCCAACGATCGATCGAATCCACAAATTCCTACAGATACTCTCTGTTTGATGTGTAGACCTAGCCTAATAAAATATCAGGTATTAGACATACACCCATTAGAATAACTTACATAAACTGGACTACAAAACTAAGGAGGTAAACCATGATTACTGAACAAACGAATGTAAACTCTTCTTCAAACCTTTGCAAGCTATGCATTTATAGGTATCTGATAACAGGAGCTTTTTATTGTAAGGTGATACCGCTCAATGAAGAATGTCCCCCAATGTTTGAGTATGAAGAGTTAGGAAGCATAATAATAAGCTGTCCTGTATTGCATTCAGACAACTCTTCAGCTTTAGTTCCCCCACTTCCGATTGAATTTACAGATGTACCAGCAGATATAAGACAGCGTGATACCATATTAAAGAGCTATACTCAGGCCGAGCTAAAGCACTATGCTGATCAGGTAGCGAACGGACAGCAACCAGATGATCCACTGGATATCCCTCCTTTGCGCTCCGTACCAATATCAAGTCTCTTAGGCTGTGAAGGAAAATGGGTCAATCTTCTTATAGGTAACGTATTTGCTCTTACCCCAGTTGTGTTCAAATTTAATCGTCTTTTACAGCAGCCGAATGGATACTATCTCGAAGGATGGATGGAACTACCTGATGGAACTTGGCAGCAGTTTGGTACTGTAAGGCCTCCCTACCCTGCATCAAATATTCAAGTTATATGGTGCTAAATTATTTAACAGAGACAGTGACCTCAGATTGTTGTTACGTCCAGCTGATCGACACCTGAAGGGCTGAAGAATCAATAACTACAATCACTTACATCAACGCCAAATTAATTGGCCACTTCACCGATAAGCTGGATAAATTCTTCCAGATTCTCGTTTGCCGCCACTTCTTGAACTAAACGAAATGCCACCGTTAAAGAATTATTCTAATCTGCTAAGAACTTCTTTCTTATCAGGTCCTTTTTCTTTTTAAAGAATAATTCATGATCATCCGTTTTCAGTCCCTTTAATTCTTCAGCCAATTGTGTGTACATCTCAAGATATACTAAGTTGCCCGTTAGCTTAATGAAACAGATGAAATATTCTATCGACACTGATATCATGTTCGCACTCTTTTCAGCAATGAAATGAAGTTTTTGCCTTAAGAGAGCGATTTGTGCTTTTATCTCGCCAGATTAACTTCTGTCATGATTATATTTAGATAACAATCTAATTCGCAATGACACTATGTTTTTGTCCTTATCGGCAAAGGAACCAAGTTCTTGTCCCTCGAAATTAGTTGAATACATTACACAGTTCTAATCCCATAAAATATAAACTAAGCGTACAACCCTTTACAGTTGCACGCTCTTTTTTTATGTCGTTGTAAGCCCAAAATATCCAACTAATTACTAAAAAAGCATGTCAAACGTAAACCAAACGTATCTTTTAAATAAGTATCTGTTGCTAAAATAATTTGTTTCATAGAGTTTGTGATATCTAATATTGATACCCCTGGTTGGACAATAGAAATTTCAAATTCTGTTTCATAACCAGCTCTCACCATCTTTTTTAACATATTTAAAGTTTGTAAGGTCCCTTTTTCGAATCGTGTTTCACCATAGCTTTTCTGTCTTGAATTTTCCCTTTCAATCATTCTTTGTATTATTTCTAATACATTATCATTCCACATAATTGATTTTTCAGCTTGGCCGCAAACTTCATATAGATCTGAGACACGAGAACCGGGATGCTCTCCGTGTGAATACTTACAATGATAAAGATGAAATCTAATTTTTTTATGCTGCATATCAATTTTAACAGAAACAATATCAGCAATTTCCCCTGAGCCATCATCGTCAAAAATTATGTCTGAACTTTGATCGACAATATTATGTATCGTAGCGTATTGTATAGAATCAATTTTTCTTCCTCTCCCTTGTGATTCCGATTTAATATTGACTCCAAGATCAGGCCAGTTAACAGCAATAAGAACATCTGAAGATAACTTAATACCACTTTTTGGTTTGATCACTGTTTTTAGATTCTCCTGAACTACAACTACAGTTCCATCATGCTGAATAAAAGATATTTCTGGGGAATACTCAAATAAGAAATCGATCATTTGAACTGATTTCTTACCTAATTTTACTATAAGCTTTTCACCTTCAATTTGCTTAAAACTATAAGAGGAGTCATTAATAATTTGTTCAAATACAAATTTTCTTTCATTTATCAAGAATTCAAATCGAAGATTTCCATCAACCAAACTGGGGGTGCTTAATTCCGATTGATAGAAAGGGTATGCCTTTTCTTCTTTAGTAATATACAACTGTTTCGTGTAACTATTAGACGTTTCAATCGTTTCCGGTAGTAGTATTTTATAAGGAACACCTTCTGGGAAGTCCTTTATGACTTCTAAAGTGAGTGAATTATCTAGAATGCTATTTGTATCGATGGTATCATCCAGCACTTTTTTTCCTATATCCTGACACCACTCTGTCCAAAAGTTTATACGTTCCACCCAGCGCATCCAAACTTTCCCTCTATACGAACAACCGATACTTATACGTTCCCCACCGTGATAACCATAACCGAATAAATTAGATTTAGTCGAATTTGACACGATTGCTTCACTAATTCCAGACTTAATATCGGTACCCGCAAACATTCTAAAACTAATCCTTCCACTTGGTTGTTGTTTCAATCCTAAAGTGCCAATCATTAACCTATTTATCTCATTCAAGCTCCGATATACTAAATCCCCCTTAATTGCTGTGGCTTGTGGAAACATACTTTCAATGAGTCGATTCCCCTTTCCTGTATCAGTTTCGTTTATATGTATTATTCCATTCTCTTTGTCCAAAAACAAAACAAAAAAATCATAATTATATTGCATTATATCCTTTTGATCAGACCAAACTACTTTTGTTTCAATTTCCTCAATGAAAATGTAAACAGAATCCTCTTCATTTATCATTGATGTAGTTCTATCTGGATCCAAGACCAGTTTCCAAGCGTCTACAAAAGTTCTTTCCGTAGGACACCGAAACATTCGGGTACTTATTTTCATCTTGAGTTGTGATATATCTATATCCGTAACATGACCTTTTTCAAACTTTCCAATAAACGCACTAAGTTCAAGTTCTTTATTAATAGCTTGATGTGAATGTATATTGAGGAGCGAATTCCAATCAGAATCTTGACGATATAACTCTTCTATCGAGTCCTTTAAATCATCCATTGCCACATTTGTTATGAGCTTCGCATTTCCTAAATTATTACCACTTGTTCGAGCAAATCGTCCAATAAATTGAAGTGTAATTGGAAGTGACTTATATTTATCATGGATTGCTGCAATTTTTAATGTTGGGATATCGATACCTTCACCAAACATGTCTACACATACGACAATCTTTGCATTACCATCCTTAACTTCTTGTAAATATTTATTTCTCTGGGTAGAAGCAATACCAGTGTGAATTACAACTGGGTTGTATTCTGTATACTGAGAATATACTTTTTCATATAACTCATCGGCGCGTTTACGACTCTTCGCTCGTGCTAGAATAACATGTTCCAATCCTTTGTCCAAATCTTCTTTTAATAGTTGGATTGAGATTTTCGCGATCTCTTCATCAGACTTTTGTTCCTCAAATTCTTGAATTGGATAAAACTCGATTGGCTTGAAGTATCCAGCTTTTTGCGCCATTGCCAGTCCGTAATTGAATATTATCTTACCATCAACTTTCTTTCCATCATTTCTAAAAGGGGTTGCAGTAAATTGTAGAATTTTCTTTCCTAAAACCTTTTCTTTCACCGCTCCCCAATCCGGTGATGCAAGATGGTGTGCTTCATCAAAGATTACCACTTCTAGTTTTTGAATAAATTTCTCCCAAACTGATGAAGGCATTTTTTTTATCATACCTGGTGTAGAAATAACTATGTTCGATTCCTGAAGTGCAGCAATCAGAGCTTTTTCATCTGTAGCTTCAACTTTCGATTTATAAAGGAAAGTAGTTGGATAAATAGACTCATTAGAGATCATATCTAATTTAGGAAGTATTCCAAAATGACGTGCTCCTTCATAAATTTGTTCTCTTAAGAGATTAGAAGGCACTATGATTAATGTTGAAGCAACTCTTTCAGAAATAATAGTTGCATACATTGTTTCGGACTTTCCTGTACCCGTAGGCAACACTATTGTAGCTGGAGAATTTGATGTTACCCAATGTGCACGAATTGCCGATAGAGCCCCAAATTGGGGTGAACGTAAGCCAATCTCACCCTCGCTTCGCGAAACTCTCTCCTGATAAGACAATCTCCAACTATCAATAATCTTTGCTTGGCTTAATTTATTACCTTTGCTGTCCGTACAACGACTCAACCTATTACCACGTCCTACGGTTGACACTACTGTTTTATACCGCATCAAAAAACCTTCTTTCTGTGTTGAAATTTTTCAGATCTCTTGAAGTAATTATACAATAATTAATTCAGAATACGGTTAACAAAAATACTTCTAGTATTTGTAGAACAGGTATTCTGAATAGTTGTTTTTAGCAGATTCGGCTTAATACTTGAGTTGGGTTGTCAGCCTGATTATATCTCTTGTTTATATGAAATGAAATGTGAAAATCATACTTCATATGCTGCATATTCAAGTTTTAAGTAAATGAGCTTTTTGTTTTGATATTTATCTAATCATTAAAGAAAACAAGTTCTCTTCCCTCTTCACTTACAGTTAGGTAAGCTACCCTGAATTTCTCCTTTAGCACTTTCATGTTGATAAGGACATTCGCATTTAAGTATCGATTCATTTTTACTATGGGAGCTCGCTTGTTGTTGTCATTTGTACAATCTCCTTTTTACACCGGTCTCATTGAGTGCTCATTATATATATTTAAGACCGATATACCTAATGAAATGAAGCATCGGTTGTCAGTTTAAACTCTGTACTGTATAAAATGTAAATGTTAAGGGGATTTTAAGCTCGGGCGTGTATGAGTCTGTTTAATCACATCACAGGAGGTATATTATGAATGAATTGCGTTTAGTTCCACCTTCCCCTGCAGTACAATTTTACATTTTGAATGAGTACCGTACGAAATGGAAGAATCGTGGGTTTAGTTTTGAACAATTTTTATTTGCCCGAGGTTACCAAAATCCAGCCCATGATTTGCACGGAATGGACGACAATGTAACGAATATCATGCGGGATGGACACAATGAATTTATTTCGATCCCCCACACCCCTGTAACAGGTACTCTGAGAGTTTTAGTCCTTTTGGTAGACTTCCCAGACGAACAAGGAATTTTACCAAAAAGTCACTATGATGAATTGCTGTTCTCTAAAAAAAATTCTCTTACTGGAAGTTTGTCAGACTATTACGAAGAGGTTAGTTCAGAGAAAGTCCATATTGAGGGAGAAGTTCACGGGTGGCTCAGAATGCCTCAAAACTATAGTTATTATACCAATGGGAGTTCGGGTATGTCTGAATCCTATCCTAATGCACAGGTACTTGCTGAAGATGCTGTGAAGACAGCTCTTTCAAAGGGGATCACCTTTGATCCTACGCTTGATAAATTAGGTAATCATGAGATAACTGCATTGTTCATCGTACATGCAGGTTTGGGTGCTGAAAAACTGAACCCCTCCTTACGAGGAAAGCATATATGGTCCCACAAGTGGGTAACGAGAAATCCGATTGAAGTTTCACCGAATCTGTATGCAAGCACATATTTAATGGTCCCGCAAGATGCAAAATTAGGTGTGTGTGCTCATGAACTGGGTCACCTTGCTTTTCAATGGCAGGATTTTTACGATCCTAACTATGATGAGGATGGTGATCACTGGGATGGAAGTGGCATGTGGGATCTAATGGCAAGTGGATCCTACGCTGGGAATGAAGTACGCCCTATCCATCCAGCGGGGCTCCATAAATCTCAACATGGTTGGGTTGAAGTGACGAAAATTTCACAATCAACGAATGAGGTTGTCTTACCTCCAGTTACAGGACCAAATGGAAAAGTACTTAAAATAAGTGGGCCTGGCTATACAGAAAAGCAATATTTGCTCTTAGAAAATAGAATAAAGAATAAATTTGACGGTGCTTTACCTGGAGAAGGACTATTAGTATGGAGGGTGGATGAAGACGCTAAACAGGAAGGAAGCCATCGACCAGGAATGTTGTTAATTCAAGCTGACGGTAGAAATGATCTTAACGATCCCAACGATTTGAATGCTGGAGATGCTGGAGATCCTTTCCCAGGGTCGAAAAAAGTGAGCGAGCTTAACGACTCTGGTATAATATCCACATCCTTCTCAGACATCGCTTCCGGAGTCAGTCTTAGAAACATCTCATTTAACGAGGCAACTAAACAGATTCAACTTGACATCATAATGGAGGGTTAGAAGATTTCTGGAAAAAACGTTATTCCGATAGGGCAATTTCCAGTTTAATGACATAGAAAAATTAACATGAAGAACTTAGGCCGATATTCTATCGGCCTAAGTTCTTCATGTTTCAATTTACGCTGTTAACGGTTCAATCTTGAGGTTCGGGATCAGATTGAGGTCGAAATAAGAAACCGCATGTTTTTGGTAATGACTTGCGGCTAGAGTCCGAATAATGTGCTAATACAATGTAAAATCCGATTGTGGCGACAACAATGATCAATAAAAACTTCAAGACGCTGCCGATGTAGCCAACAATGTGAATGACTCCATTATGCAATGCTCTAAATATTCCCTACATAGGACAGGAGTAACGATAAAGGTGTCCGTCATCCAATGCACAGAAATACCGATTCGGTCAGCTACAGTTTTCTTATTAATTTCTACCGGCTTCTCAACTTCGATATTCTTCCCTTTGAAAGGTGTGCTCTTATCATTGTACTCGTCCTCTAACTTTACAAGGTCATCCGTAAACGGTTCGGCTTCTACGTCCTCATGAAACCTTTTTTTTTGGTGTCAAGTTATGCAAAATGTAACTACACTCACTAAGCCACACATTTACATCGTATCTCTCTTCTATTTAACGCTAGGCTTCGGCTGGTTCGTATAAGGTGAGCTGTAAGGTTTACCGAAGAAAATTTTTGAAATACTAACAAACAGTAAAGAAGCTGCTATAATAGCGACTTTGAATGGAATATTGTCTTGTCCAGCGATACCCCATAATAAATAATCTATAATTTTATTTGATTTTTCTTTAAATTTTGTTCTGAATTGTACATCTCTACAGTGATTTTCTTTTGGGTACCGTTCAAGTAGTCAACATACATATTTTCTCGTAGGGTTTGAGACGTATATTTTATGCTTTTATACCCCCAGAGCACTTAACAGATAGGGAAGCTTTACCAGCCTCTTCACGAGTGCAAGTTCCTCAGAAGTCTGTCTCGCTGTTTTTTTGTATCTATCAAACTAGGAGGACTTGCTAAGATAAGTTTTGAGGAGCATCATGACAGTACTTCCAAACGAAAACTATTTCACAATCGTGCGGTATAACTTAAAAATAAAGTATTCAAGAAAACTTATTAGCATTAACGAATCCATAAGATTCAAGCCTATCTCTTTCTTCATCCTTCAACATTGGAACAGCCCATACTAAAGAATATTTTGCTCTGGTGTTAGCAACATAACCTATCCTTCCAGCTTCAAGCTCTGTATCAATCCACTTTTTCCAATGTCCACTTCCTGAATTATGACTGCTTGAGACTACCATAACACTTTCAAAATCTTTACCTTTAACCGAGTGGATCGTATTTATTGATATCGAACTTAAATTATCTTTTTTGTCAAATTTCAAAATTTTGCTTTTAGCAGTACCTCGGGGGGCATTTAATTTAGGTAGTTTGCTGAAATCTCTGTTTTCTTTATCATATTTTTTTAACTTTTGATAAGCTTTATCTAGTATCTTATAGGAATTTTTATTGAAGTTTTTATACCAAGTAGTATACTCAACATTGTCAAATTTCGTTAAATCATCAAATGCTAAGCAACCTTCTAGAAAGTCTTTAATAAAAATTCTCCATCTAAAAACAGAATCGATTGGACAATAAAAACTATGTTTTGCTCTAGCACCACCAAACCATTTTTGTATATGCTTGCTTGCAAGTTCAAGAGCAATTAGTCTTGAACTTGGTGTATTTTGAATCCAAAGTTGTAAAGAATCCAAAATTGGATGTTTACTCATTCGAGAATCATTTTCTAAATCTTGTTTCATTGTTAGTTGTCTGACCAAGATAGCTGATTTTTCAAAAGGAATATCTACATTTTTTAGAAACTCTAGATATTGATTGATTATTAAAGATCGATCAGTGTATTCCAAGTAGCAGACACTTCTCTCCCCTAACTTATCTATTTCATGACCACGGATAGATAATGTGATGCCTAACAATTGGTTCGATGTTTGTACTATTGAATTGCAGCTTCTAAAGTTATCTGTCAGGAAATACTTTTTGAAGTCAGACAAAAATTGCTTAGTGGTGTTAGGATTCGCATTTTTGAATTCGTAAATTGATTGATTTAGATCTCCAATAAAATGTAGAATGACACCACATGCCTTTAATTGATTAAGAATTTTTATTTCAACCAATGATAAGTCCTGACATTCATCTATAAAAATGTAAGGAAATCGTGTTGCTATTAGTTTTGCAATCTTGGGATTTTTTATTAAGACGTTGAACGCCATATTGTTTATGTCCTCAAAGTTCGCGAAACCATCTTTTAAAAAATTTTGTTTTACTTTGATTATCTCATCTCGTATATATTTGATTCCTAAGGCTTGATTATTGCCAGTTTTTTCTCTATAATTTCGAATAAACTTTTGGAATTCGGCAGACTCATAATATTCTTTCAATGTGAACTTGTTACTTTCAGAATTATAAATAATTATATCTTTGTTTTCATGATCATAGTAAATTTGGTTAGCATAAGAATACTGATGAGTTGTATTACGATTTGTATAAGGAAGCTCATATTTTTTTAACCAGTGATTATCAAATATCTCCATATTTTTATCTATTAACATATATGAAGTATCACCAGATCTATTTTTATGTTTCGAATATTTGTATCCGAAACGTTGTGCAATAAACCCATGTATAAATCCCGATAAAGTTCCAATATGATGAGGATATAAGGAAGTTAGATCAGAAAACATTCCCACTCGTTTTTTTATAGTGTCCATAGCTTCATTAGTAAAGGTGAGCACCGCAATTCCTTGGTTCCTATAGTCCCATTTACTTATTTCATAAGCAGTTTTCATGCCAACAACTTCGGTCTTTCCGCTGCCAGCACAAGCTTCCAAATAAATGTTTTCAGTTAAAGGAGAAAGAACATATTCTAACTGCTGTTCAGTTTTCTCCTTTACTTTAGTTTCAATAAGTGAAATATAAGCATCATTAATTTCATGTTTATTTCCACATAAAGTTCTTATTACTTCTTGTTCCATCCTATATTTATTATCCATTTATTTATTCACCGCCACATGACCAGAGAATAGCCTTTTCTATGTAACTTGGAACTTTTATTACATCACCTATATTTGAATAAATGCTTTTGATATTGGATTTGGTATCATCAACACGGTCCCATTCTTTATTTATTTGTAACTCTAAGTAATCTGTCAATTTCTGTGCGTAAACGCCTTTCCCAACCTCTTCAACATCTATATGCTTAAAAATGTATTTAGCATCCTCTGCTAATAATTGATCGTTTTCATCGTACACATTATTTTTCAATGAAATTTTTTCGCAACGCGTTTTTACTTTTCCGGGTTTTGGCCATAAATTAAAAAGCACTTCAGCCATCTGACTAGTGTTTTTTTCAATAGCTAAGTCATATTCAAACGTCTTTAAAGGTGAGTGAAACAATCTTCCCCAAATGCTGTTATTAATTTCCTCAATTAGTAGTAAAGCGCTATTTGCACCTAAAGGTTCTTCTCCAGGTAAAGGAAAAATGTCTACGAGTGTGAATAACGGTTCTTGGTCTTCATCTAACTTTAATACACCATTTTTATCATAAATATTTTCTTTGGTTTTAGGAGGATCATTATCTGTAATTCCAGAGCAGTAGATTGGTAATTGATTTGAATTTGTGGAACTGTCGAAATTTACAAAGAGCTTCATGAAATGTTTAAAGTTGATACCATTGATGTTGATTATAGATACACCTGCTTCTTCTAAAGAGTTGGGCAACATTCTCGTTGTCCCAGTCAAGTCTTTATTATGTCTTGCCAATACTATCTTTGCTAAAGAGGGAATAAGCATTGCTTCACTTATACCTTCCACCAAAATGATTCCTTTAGAAAAAAGCAATGTAGACTTTGTAACATCAAGCCACCGATTAATATAGTTTTTACTTTCACCCAAATTGATTTCTTTCAATGAGGTCGCAATAATTTTTTCTTCCTTTTGAGCAATATGAATTAAATTGTCCGTATTTATTGAAGAAGCAAGCACTGGTGAATGGGTTGTAATAACAACTTGTGTGTGTTCAAGTTTACGTGTTATCTCTTCTAAATATTTTATGAATTTCACCTGAAGTTGAGGATGAAGGTGTGCTTCTGGTTCTTCAATTAACAACACGGTCATCATATTGTTATCTTTTAATAATTCGAGTTCAGCAAAAACAGTAGCTATGTACAAAAGATTATTATATCCCAAACTATTTGTAGCAATATCTCTGTACTTATCTGGATCATTCTGCTGGATGCCAGGGAAAAAGACCATTTTGATACTTTCTACTATTTTATTAAAAGTCGTTTCTGCGAATTGCAGATTGATACTCTGACCTAACCGTTGTCCTAGTGTTTCCTCAAGTTTTGTATTTATTTTTTTCTTTGCTGATTCAATCTCATTGTATTTATCTTCAGAATTATTTGTAATTTGTTTATTAAATTCGCTTACGCTCTGCACGAGTGTATCTTTATTGTCACCATATTGCTTTTTTAAAAGTTGTGCTAATCGGGATCTCTTACCATTAACGAGTTTTTCCTCTGCATCTCGAAGAGGCGGTAGATATATACAATCAATGCATTCAAATGTTTCTTCTTCAAAAATACTAGATTTGGCAGCACCACCCCATATTTCTTTCTTGTAGTAGCCTTTTCGATTAGGATTGGCGTTAATCTCTAGATGCAACTGTGCTTTAAAATCTGCATCACACCATGATATAAAAGTTACTTGTTCATCTGAATTAAGAGACTCAAATAAAAGATCGATTCTAATTTCAGGAGCGGAGTATTTATTATCAATAGAACGATAAAAGTCATCCTCATCTATACTCATATATGAGAATTCATTTTCTCGTAAAGCAAGTCTCAATGCATTAATAATAGTGGTTTTGCCTGAGCCGTTTTCCCCAACAAGTACATTAAGTCCTTTGTTAAGTTTGATTTCAGATTTCTCTTTAGTATTCTTATACCCTGAGATACTCAACCTAGATATATGCATTTGAATGCCTCCATTAATGTGCTTTATTCTCGTCATATGAGTTCCGTCATGATACTATTCAGATAACTAAAATTTATTAGATAAATAAAGCTAATACCGCAACTCTTAAAAAAGTCTCTAAACAATAATTTTTGATTTCCATCGTCTGTGATCAGGCTGATAAATCACCATTGTTAATATTGAGTAGAACCAAGTTCTCGGTTAACCCAAACTATGGTACCTCGCTTATTATCATGATCGAGTTGACAGTCGAAACCATGCTTTCTGTAGAAATGTTCCGACCTGTCGATGTGATCCCAATCTACTGAGGAAATCCATCCGGTAATAACTTTGATTTGCATCTCATGGACTATTTTTATTAGCCCTTCCATCATGATCGACCCGTAACCCCTATTGACCCGCTCTCCTTCAATCTTTATATCTGCAATATCCATATGTTTGTTCTCAACATGTACGTGGACGTTCGAATCAGGCACTTTTACCCCATCTTTGGAAATGACCTTCACCCTAAGATGAATGTTTACATCATCCATCCCGTCACCATACATTAAGCGGTAAATCATCACACTTTCCCAAATCGGTTCTGGGCTACATGAATGATCTTATGTCCATCCTTTTCGAGGTCAGTCGTGTGCCACCTGATATCATACTCAATATCGCCCTTTTTCTTCAAGGGGAGCGGTTTGCATTCTCTATTCAAAATAAGAAACGGATCGCTGTCCCCAAATAAATCCTTTAGTATATCGGTAAGCTGCTTTGAGCTTTTCTCATCAAGCGGATTATTTTTCTTTGCCACATTATCACTCTTTTATTCGTAGCTATTCGTTGATTCTATAATAGTAAATATTCCCCACTTCCCATTCGAACTCCTTTCTCATTTGGACTGAATTCCACATCATGGATGAGCGACTTTCAACTTTTACCCTAACTTGAAAGATGCAATGTTTATTCGAAATTTTATTAAAATGCACTCGGCAATGCTAAACAGATCAACAGATTATTAATTTTCTATTTGGATTTCATAAATCACTCATATTCCCTAATAAATTATTTCTGTTAGGAGAATATAAAATACTCAAGACTAGTTAAAGCCCCAAACCACATTTGGATTGGAGCTTTTCTAAAGTTACATCTGGGAAGACTGGGTTCTTTAGTCAGACTGGACAAAACCTTCAACAAAAGAAGTCACTTCTCCTCGATACCCTGATTACTGAAAAAATATCTATCTTTATATAAGGTTATCAAGAAATCTTTGACTACTTCATAATGTTGAGAAGCCATTCGTATAGTGAAAGACAAGAGTCCGAATGATGTGCTAATACAAAGTAAAATCCGATTGTGGCGACAACAATGATCAATAAAAACTTCAAGACGCTGCCGCTGTAGTCAAAAATGTGAATGACTCCATTATGTAATGCTCTAAATATTCTCCCCTCACAGGACAGGAGTAACGATAAAGGTGTCCGTCATCCAATGCACAGAAATACCGATTCGGTCAGTTACAGTTTTCTTATTAATTTCTACCGACTTTTCAACTTCGATATTCTTCACTTTGAAAGGTGTGCTCTTATCATTGTAATCGTCCTCTTACTTTACAAGGCCATCCGTAAACGGTTCGGCCTCTACGTCAGCTTCGATAAAGAGTGATCCTTTGGCTATAGGAACTGATTCCCATACATGCAAAACAGGATCACATGTAAGCGTATCTACGGTATCCATTGCTTTACGCGTCTCATGAAAAGCTCGGCGCTCTTTTCTGAAATATTATTTTCGGGTTCTGAGTTTATCAACTAATTAGTCCGGACGAGTGTTCCCTTTCTGGCTATGCCGTGGAAGTGTCAGGTTCATCGGTTTGATGTTCGGGAATATCGCCTTCTAATGTCGGTAGAGCCTCATAGTCTTCGGCAGATTCTACAGCTGTTTCGGCTACGACCCGATGCTAGCATTGATCTCGCTTTCGTCAGTGGAGAAGAACGAGCAGTGCAGGTCGTCATAGGTATCAAATTCTTGCCCAATGTCATTGAAACATGAAATATATTCTTAAAAAAAAGAAAAATCAGCCTTAATAATCAAACTACCAACATTGTATCTTGGGTTAGATATTCTCAGACAATTATTGAACTATACTGCCCGTTAGCTTAAATGAAAAAGACAGCCAATTAATTTCGCTGGCTGTCTAAATTAAAGGAGACTCCACTAGCTATACATAGAGGCTACATTTCTCAATCCTTATCAAAGGAACTGGGAGACACCGAATTTCATTTCTTGGTAAGCCGGCGAGCTATTTGTCAATAATAGATATCCAGTGAATTTACATCAAAATAAATATCAACCCCACCGAAACCTTGATCCCATTCCTTGTATACCTCAGCTCTAACCTTTCCTTTATTCGTACCCACAGATTCAATGGAGTCAGCTATGACTTTACTACCTTTAGGAAGATCAACCCACGTTCCCTGCCTATCAGCAGGTTTTGTACCTTTGCCATTATACACAGCTAATAAAGGACCTTCCTTGACTGCACCTTCGATATTATCTTCCCAGTAAGGATAGGTTACAAAGTTATATACATTAATATAGTATTCATTCTTCGTTGAAATTTCTTGAACAAGTAAAGCACCCTCATAAGTGCCAAAACCTTTATGGGTTAGGAATTGTTTTATGACAGTTACTTCGGTTTTGTGTTTAGTAGTTTTACCAATATCATCAAATTTGTTGTCGCCCACCTGCTTATATTTTGAAATTTCCCATGGATCTGACGGGAATTTTTCTTGAAATTCAGAAGCTCGACTAACATCACTATTACTTGCAGCTGCATACCCATTCAGTCCAACATATTGTGGTTCTTCTCTTCCATCGTCGGATCTACCTCTGCCGTGTAACCTAGGTTGGGATATTTCATCCTCATTATTCGAAGAGTTGTTAATTTTTTGATTTTCTGGATTTTCATTTTTTTGAGACTGTTCGTTGTTCTTATTAATGGCTTCAACGGGATCTGATTGAATGTCGTGTTCAGCTGATTCCTTGTTGTCGAGAGAAAACGGCAGCCGCCAACTGTCCGGGAAAAAGAACATGCCGATTGATTCCCTTGTCTATTCTTATATCACAAAACAATTTCATTACGATAGTCATCGTACCCTGAGGAGGCATTAATAATGTCTTCCTCTTAGACTAACCTTACACCCCTACCGCCATCATAATGAAAGAAGCAGCAAGTGATGCAACCGTCTCTCGCTCTCCAGTGACAATATATATGATCTTTATCCTCTGGGCGCTGCGAAGTTTAACTAGCCTGCCCGTTAGGTTATTGAAACGGATAAAGCTTCTTATCAACAGTACTACCATGTCTTTTCAACAACGAACTATTTCTTGCCTTTGGTCGGAAAAAACCTAGTTCTTGATACCAAATATCGATGTCCTATTGCTCCTGTGCTTTTATCTCGCCAGATGGTCTACTTCATGATACTATTTAGATAATCACCTAATCCGAAATGACACAATGTTCTTGTCCTTTTCGGCAAAGGAACCAAGTTCTTGTCTCGCGACAGCTCGATACCATCCTTGAAATAGCGACTCAATTGATTGATTTACTTTTTGAGTAGTTGCTTCGGGATCTCCGAGAATAGTTAATAGACCCTCTACTGCCTCAATCCCGGAAGGGTTATTATATCCGATGAACTTTTCAACCCTACGGGTTAAATCAAGATCTTTTTGTGCAAGCTGGTAAAGTGAGTTGCTTAATTTCGATGTGGGCCGTATCCCTAAAGCTGCAGTAGCCCCTGCACCCCAAAGTATAGCTGTTTCCGGCCACACTGGTGTATAGGTTTTAAAATTAGTCATTACTTGTCCTTGATGGGTTTAACGAATAAGCGTGATTGCTAGGTGGCACTAAAATATTCCTCTCCATCTTCCCTTTCATTTAATTTTTTCGAGTAGAAATAGTATTCCACAGACTGGATGATAATCCTTTTTTTATGTTGATCTTTATGGGTTGTTACACCATGCTATCCTCTACAAAACATCCACAGACTCCGATATCAAATAAATCAATCTGACCAACATTTTCTATCTCAAGGTGCAGATTTCTCAGGGTGTAGGCAAGTTTGGATACCTACTTTAATGGGCACATGTTCTTGTCGTTCAACATGAATTGATTACCCTAGAAGGTCTAGCCTTCAGTTAGAGTAAGTGAAATTACTCTGAATACAATGAAGCTTTAACATCACTCAATGTCACGCAACAAGGACAATCAAGTCCTACCTCTATGCAAAAACGGTGGATTATTTGTGATGCCATCAGAGAATACTTACGCTCAGGCTTCATATAATCGAATAGGTCGTCCCTCTCCTGTTTCAATTCCTCAGCTAAACTTTGATTATTAGGGTCAATCACCCATTTAGTCATACATCTTCTAACTCTTCCGATCTGCTTAACAATGTAATTCGCTGTGAGGTTTCGATCTACGAAAAGCGCTCTTCTGTCCAAGCCGTATGTAACAATAGACCAGTACCCCTTTTTATAATCATGCTCATCTTTATTTTCTTTAGGATAAATATGACCATCATTAGAAAACTCAAGATATTTTTGAGGGTCATCCTCGCATGGATTTAGAAGAAGTGGTATTTCAGTACTCAAAGAATCTTTATTCTCATGATGTATTATTCTTGTATCCTCGACTAACAACGGAAATAAATTCCCTTTTCCTCTTAGAACAAGAACTTCGGGGTCTTCACCTCCAACAACATAATGATACATTGCACAGTTACAGTTATGGCACGAAGGAAGTAAGTTGTTCCAATCCCAAGCAAGCCAGTAATAACCCGTTCGTGAATTGGGGACTGATCTAGCTTGCTGTACTTGAGCCTTTGGTCTAAAATGCTCAATTTCCAAGAGACCAGTAACTGAATAAAATGATTCACAGTAGGCGCATTTATCATGAAACATCTCAGTTAGCTTTTGTTTAACATCAAGTTCATCATATTTAAGAAACTCATGTATCTTTTTATATTTGTCCTTCTCTCCACCATCTTCTCCAAGAGTTGCAAAGTAATCTGAATAGGCCTTAATTGCCTTTTCTAGTCTACCTCCTGGAGCATGCTCTTTTATCAAAGTTTTAGGGATCTCAGTTGGTCGTACAACCTTTATCAAAGGGTTCACCTACTTTTTGTTATTCCAAATGTCTCGCAGTTTATCCATAAGATTATTATCTTGCGCTTGTTGTCGTATCTCAGAAGTGGATAATATTCGCTCCTCAGCTAAAAACATATCTATTGCATCATACATCAACTGCTCACGACGATTATTCCCCATATATCTCCATTGCTTAAGTATTTCTTTAAACTCTTCGATACGCTTCGTGTCCTCAGATCCACGTTCTCGTTTTGCTAGTAGGCTGTAATACTCTGTAAAGATAGATTCCGTCTCGGGATCTAGCGTGCTATTCAAACCAAAAAACTCTGAAGTAAGCAACTGATCAGCTCGAAGCCCTTCAGGATTAGGTAAATTGTCAGAGTGAACTCTGACAGTGCTACCAATTCGATTTAAGACAACAATTTCTTTCTTATTTAGCCCGCGTAAGCATAACGGATCGTGAGACGTGGTGATAAACTGAACTAAAGGAAATAACTCTTTAATCTGTCCAACAATTCTCATCTTCCAGCGGGGATGAAGATGAACATCGATCTCATCAAGAAGTACAATTCCTTCTAATGATCCTTCATTTTTTCCGTCTAATTTTCGGAATATATCACATACAAGAGAGAAAACATTTTTATAGCCCGAGCTTAATGAGTCCAATGGAATCTTACCTTGTTTATGATGGAGATTCCGGAAAACGAGTCGATTTCCATCGGGTTCTAACAAAAAGTTTTGAGCAATTGTAGCTTCTAAGGGTAACATAGCTCGGATACAACGAACAGCAGCAGAGTATGTTTCTCTATCTGCTTTGTACTTCTCAACAAGCCACATATTCATATCGTAAAGGGATGAATATGGATTGAATTGATTTTTTATGATGTCTTCTGAGTGACGTTCATTCATTACGATACGGACAGCTCCATAACTAAGAACATTCCCATTAAAGGGGTGTTTCGCTGAGCCATCCCATGTATCGTCTAAGTTAAAAATTAATTTCCGCTTAAGTTCAGGTTCGCCAGTAAACACAATTTCAATATAGCCTGACCTAAATCCGGGCTTCAATAACTCTCTTGGAGATAACATACCCTCCATCAGGAACCCTCTTTTTCCTTCACCAGCCAGATTGATAGCTATTAGTTTTAGAAGCGTGCTTTTTCCGGTTCCGTTTTCTCCCAAAATCATAAGCCAATCCGATCCTTCAGCTTCATTTAACCGAATTTCACAGTTTTCCATATCAAGTACATTTTCGATTTTTATGGAAGATATTTTACGAGTTTTTGTAAAATGATTCACATGTTTACCAATACTTCTTTTCTCAGAAAAGTTATGTGTTTCTTCATTTGTAATTTTTCTTCTTAATTTATAAAGCTCGTCTTTAAATACGGCTCTCAAACAACCTTGAAAGGGCTCAGCAGGAGAATTAATAATTTTATTAACCGTAGATAATAGTACGTTAAACGAATCTTGAGTAGGATTTATTGAGAAATTATTCTCCACATTATGTATTAAGTATTCAGTCTCATGTATTCTCATTTTTCTATTGCGTATTAAGGAAGGGCGATTTAATTCAAACATACGGATAGTGTATTCACCCTTCTCTGTCAATGATAAAATTTCCCCATCGTAATTAAAAGTAATATGATCCTCTGGAAGATCATAGCAAGGGTCAATTAATAAGTAATTTTCTACTTTTCGTAGCTCTTGTATTGAACTCAGTACTTGACCACGTTTTCCGTTTACGGGAAAATGATTACTTTGCGCCTTATTACAGTCACGACAACTAATTATCAAATTCTCCCATTCAAAGATTAACCAATCATAAGTAGATTTGGGACGAAAATGATCGATGGATACTGGATTGATTGATTCACAAAAGGCACATTTATTGTTAAACAGCTGTGTTAATTCATGTTTGATTTGAGAGTTTTTTATAAAAATCTGATTGAAAACTTTACTGAAATTTTTCTTTTCCATTAGACTACGCTGTTCTAATAATTCAGTCGAACTATTAGAATAAAAGTCGATAATTTCAGATTTTAAGGTTATTGCTTGCTCGGACATAAACCAGGCCGGAGTGTCCAATTGTGCTCTATCGACAAAAATCAAGATATATTCCTCCCCTAAGCATAAAATTGAAATAATGATGTTTTAATACATGTCACTATATTATCTTATCATTCCAGCTAATGCACCTAATTCATGTTCGGTTACTTGTGACTTCTCCAGGGCTTATAAAATTACAGAATCACATAATTGCAACAGTTGTGAACATAGAGTGCCTTGAGCCGTGTCTTCTCCCCCCGGCTTTCAGGGCTATGGCTATCCGGGATAACTATTCTGACATCGGTGTTTAGCGGCTTAGGTTGTTGTCCTACTGTTCCCAAAGGCCTTAGGATACTATTTTGTTCAAACATGAGCTGGATTGGATTTAGCCTAATGGAATGAGTGACCAAGGAGAGTTCCGATTTATCGGAAACCTCTCGGTTGAATTGATAGACAACTTCGCTTTCCCAAAGTGTATCGGTGAAGTACAGTTTGATATTATCCTCCGAATATTTTTCTTTAACCCGAGATGCCACAGCAAAACTCGCAATACCACCCACTAAAAAATATAGTTCAATTTATCACATAAAGACCTCCTGTGTGTGGCCGCATTTCTTGAAATCCGGCTTTCTTTTGATGCATCTGATACCTATCCGGACCAGCCCATAAAAATAGCCATATACGTGTGTAGTATATGGCCGATGATACCTTGAACATACTGAGTACTCAATAACGAATGCTTCTCGTATCATAAGTCAGATTAGATATTAAAATCTGATGATTAGATTCCTTGTTTTCACTCATTTTTATAAATAGATAGCCTTTATGAACTTGAAACTGTTCAAAGCTATTGAGTTGCAGTTCCAGTCCATGACTACCTATCAGTGTCATTGTCTTATATATGACAGCAACCTCCTGAATCATAAAGGGTATACTGACAACCTCTTTCACCCAATCCTGCGATGAAAACCTAATGTTTAATTTAACCTTCAAACCAATCAACCGTTTGGCCATTTCTTTAGGTGGGAGATCCAGGTGTTCTTCAATGGAATCCAAGCTTAGATTGTTTGCTTCGTCAGTATCATCCTCATCACAGTCTAATAAACTGAAGGTAGAGATACCCTCTTGTAATTTTAATGGCTCCAGTGAATTACTTTTAAATGTAGAACTAAACTTAAAATTAAATATTTTACCAAGCTCGTGCATCTCCTGCAGATTACGAACACAGACATAGGATTGCTCATTCCCTAGTTTTAAGGGTTGGGGTGTACCTTTGTTCATCATCTGAATACCGGTATACCACATATGTTCAAAAACGAATGGAATAAAGGCCCTCATTCGACTGCCCTCGTACTGCAGCAGAGCTTTTTGACCGCTGAAACTGTTTAACTTATCCAACATTAAGTAATCTGTATAGCTCATTTGGTTTTGATTACTCTTGTCATCCTCAGTTAGATGGATATTCATTTCAATAGTACTTCCTTGTGATATCTATTAACGCCAGCAATAAAAACTAATTTATTTAATACAATTACAGATCAATGGCCCCCCTTTTTTGCACACATGGAGACAAAAAGAGTAGACGACCATAGTCGTTGCCATTTTTGTCTCCATGTGTGCTTTATGTATGATGGATTGTCAAGCCAAGTGCGACAGTTCCTCTGCGAAAGATTCGTGAGCGGTTCTCCAGCCTAAACATTTACATGGTCTGTGATTGATTAGATCGAGTGAACGGGCCAGATCTTCATCATCTACTTGAGCGAAATCGGTACCCTTGGGGTGGAATTCTCGCAATAATCCGTTCCCATTTTCAATGGAGCCACGGTGCCAGGAAGAATACGGATCGGCAAATTAAACGTGCCAGCTGATGGGTGTTTTCCACGTTGGTATAACATGCAAACTCCTTACCTCGGTCAGCCGTAGCTGTAAGGAATGTGCCTTTAGGGTACTGTGAATGGCGCGATTTCCATGGACAATGCTGTGCGATCTGGCATGAGGATAGCGGTGTATAGACGTGTCTTGCGTTCAATGAGTGTGGCGACGCATCCTTTACTTTTCCCACGACCCGATACGACGGTATCTACTTCCCAGTGCCCAAACGTTTGGCGAGAACTAACCTCTTTCGGTCGATCTGAAATGGTACGGCCAACGACAAATTTCCCACGTGTTTCTGTAGGTTTCCGACGTTTACCTTTGTGCCGATGAACCTGTAATTCACCACGAACCAATCGTCCCTCGTAGAGCCAGCGGTAAATGGTTTTAAACGAAACCCTAGTCAGGCCATCGGCGCGGAAACGTTCGCTGCTTTGTTCAGGAGACCATGTCGCCTCAAGCTTTTACTCCAAATGTAGCAGCTAGTCTACTGGACCATTTCCCATTGGAAATGGAGACCTTACGTCGTTCCTGATAAGCGTTCTGGGCTTGTTCTGCATGATAGGGTTGCGATGGACCAACTCTCTCCAATTCACGACAAAGCGTTGATGGATGTCTGCCCAGTTCTTTTGCAATGGCTCGTAAGCTTTTGCCTTGCTGGTGTAGGATTTCTAGCTTGCTGCGTTCGATTATGCTAAGATGTGTGTAGCTCATGGTGGATTCTCCTTATGTGAATGTGGTGTAGGAACCTTCATTCTACACGAATCCGGCCATGGGCCATTTTTTATTTATTTCCAGTAGTTGTCGCACTTCATATTACAATCCGTTCATTATAAACAAAATCCCCTATAAGATAGACTTTTTTCATAGTGTCCATCTTATAGGTGCATTTCAGTCATTCACTAGGTTTTACAGCTCTTTCTCAAAAATTTATTTGTTTATTGGATAGAACATTTTATTAAATTCCTTAGTATACTCATCACGAATTACTTCCTTTAAATGTGCTATAAATTCATTACTGTTATAATATTCTTGGTAAACATTTAACGCAGCATGAACCATATTGTTGTAACCATAGATATTTTGTAACTTGGTTTCTAACTTTTCTCTCAATACAGGATAGCTATAACTTAACGCTCTCCTAACATTATACATGACGTTATATAATCTTTTTCTATTGTCTTTGGTAAACTCATTAACTAAGAAGTTAGTTAATGCAGTATTAACCTTATTTTGATCAGTAACATCGTCTGTAGTGAGCTTTAGCTGCTCTAGGAATGTAGAAGAAGATGGATGCGAAAGATCAATGTTATTTCCTTGGAATTCAATCGCTGAAAATAACAAATTGTTAAGTTTTGTTCCTTCAATATCTCCATCAACATAGATTGATATACGTCCATTTACCACTGCTTTTGATATAAATCTAACCCCTGTACGAAGTGATCTAATAAACGCCTCTGCTGTGCTCCAATACAAGTGTTCATTTAGAATGTATTTTATTTTTACTAATTCACGCATTGCTTCAACTCGTTCAACTAACTCTTGTTCGTTATATTTCAACTTCAGTGACCAAGCATTTTCCTTTCCTACATAAAAGAAAGGATTAACTCTTCCTTCACCATCTTTATAAAATCGTCTTAGTTGGATCTCAAATAATATATCGACTAGATATTCATATAGTGCTTCCTCACTAAGTCTACTAGAAAAATTACCCGCTAATTCTTGTTCACCTCTATTGATTAATTCATCAATATATATGCTCACATTTTTTGGTTTTGTAGTTATACAACAAACTTTCTCGGCTTTAAATGATTTTTTTGTTTCTGATTCTATTTTTTCAATAGCAGCCAAATTATCCTTCATAACATCAACAAATATATAATCATCCATATCTGAAGCGTCACTTTTAGTAATTATTTCATCACTCTGACTAATCCCAATGTACAATTGTATGTCTCTATCTCTTATTTCTCTACCTGTTTCGTTTTGATATGAAAAAAGGGAGGATGACGTTTTATCGTCATCCGTCGATACATTATGTTTTTTTAATAAGAGAATGGCATCGACACCTAAATTAATTATCTCTTTTAAGTACATTTCACGCTCATACATAGTAGAACCACTTAACTGAGATAAACCAGGAGTATCCGTTAATTTGAACCTCACTCTATACCCCTTATTTATCCATTGAGCAAATCCTTTGTGCTTCTTGAATGCATTTAACAATTTATCATCCATACCCTGTATATTCACAATTTTCTTCAAAATTAAACTATAAGGATTTCTTGGAGAATGGATTTCATTAATTATTTTTCTATGGTTGGAATCACTTAAAATGAACTCAATAGTTTCCAAATATTCTTCAACATGACTTTGTGCAACATTGTTATACACTCTCTCTTTAAGTAATTCTTTCAATTTATCTAATCTCTTACCCACTAAAAATTCAACCATATCTATTACTCGATTGTAAGTATAAAACACAAACTCTTGAATTATACTATTTTTGAATTGAATAACTTCGCTCCATTTGTCTTTTACCTTACCAGTTACGTAATTTATTTGAGCATTAATTTTTTCTTTTTCTCCGTTTAATTTTGCCAGTTGAGAATCTAGTTCAGTAGGATCAACACTACTTAACAACTCCAAACCGCTTTTTGTTGATAGTTCTATAAACTTTTCATCATCTTTAAATTGTGTAAGCCGCACAACTCCACTAACAGAAGTTATCAGGTCTTCTGTAAATCTTCCACTCTCAACGTACTTTTTTATTGCACTAAGTTGTAAAGTGGATTTATTTCCATTCTCTACGAATTTCTTGAAAACAAATGTAAACACTTCCAATAGTTTTGATTTAACATCGTGACTACCAATTAAATCACTATAGTAAATAGTCATAATAAGTCGGTTAACATCTAAATCTTGGTCAATTATCGTTACGGTTGGTGTTACTGTATTCTGACCGCCTTTATCTGGTGTAGTGTCAATAAACTTTAATCTTGCAGAGATAATCTTAAATAACGTAGATTTACCTACCCCTGAATCACCTGCTACTGCAACATTAATACAATTCAAATAATCATTTAACACTTTAAATTTCTCCATTTACTGTTTCCTCCTAATATAATTTCATTATTAGAGGCAAACAAAAAAGAGATGCACTTTTAAAGTTACTTAAAAGGCATCTCATATCATATCAATGAAATTAAATATACTATGCCTTATAATAAATAACTTATACGGCATCTCTTGAATGCCACCATTTACAAAATTCCAGATGCCAATATGACAACACCATAAAAAAATGTAAACACTACTGGTGAAAATTATTAAGACATGGCAAAATAATCTTCTCTAATAAAAATAATATAACTGATTTTATTTGAAAAATCAACAACTATTTCCATTTCGTTTCTAAGTGATTTAATTTATTGTTCGTGATCAAGTGGTTAACTTAATCGCTTAGAATCGAAGCGTAACAAAGGGAAACACAATGTTTTTGTCCGTTTCGGTAATCGGTGCAAGTTGTTGTCTCTCGACAATTCTCACTTGCAGATAAAAGGTAATGAAGTCAAAAAGGATAGACTCCATGGAGGAGCTGAACATAGCTTTTCAAATAAGAGGAGAAGTTTGTGAAGGAACAAGGTGTGCCGCTGGAAGATGAGTTTGATGAATTTGACTCACTAGATGGACAGTGTGAGCACATCTTAGTCTATTTCAATGAACAACTGCTGGAACTGGCAGAATTATTATTCGAGATGGAATAGGTAAGTTAGATCGAATGAGTATTTTAATACCATATCGTAGTTATGGACTCGGGAAATTAATTGTTTCAACACTTGAGGAAATCGCAAAAAATAAGGGATTATTCAAAGTTAAATTACATGGACAGACACATGCAGAGGGATTTTATCACAAGCTGGGCTATCAAACTTGCTCCGATATATTTATCGAAGATGGAATTCCGCATTACTTAATAGTAAAAGACTTATCAGAAAAATGATACAGCTATCTAGTGTAAATCAATTTATAATTTATGTACTAGATATCTTAATCCTAACTCTCGGCATTGCGTTAACTATACAATCAGATCTTGGAATATCCCCATTTGATGCTCTTTTAGTCGGGTTGTCCTTAAACGTTGGTTTAACAGTAGGGGCAGGGAGATTATTATTGCTCTAATCATCATATGCTTTAATTCGTTGTTACAAAAACAGAAAGCTGAATTCTTAGGCTTAGTAACTGCGCTTATAACCGGCATTTGTATTGATTTCTCGCTGTTTTTTTACAGACTTGGGTGGAACCTGATCTATTGTTTTTCAAATCTTTATGTTTCGACTGCAGTTTAGTAGTTGCAGGATTAGGAACAGCCATGTATCTGCAGACCAATTTTGCACTCATTCCTGTCGATCGGTTAACACTCATACTAAAAAAATAACTAGAACTAATCTATTTTTTCGAGAACAATGATTAACGTTGTACTCCTGTTCATGGCATTCATTTTTAACGGACCTATAGGTATAGGAACTGTACTGGCTGTCTGCTTCATCGGGGCAATTCTAAATGTTTTTATGCCACGTATTGGAATGATGACAGATAAATTAAGGTCAGTTGAACCAGGAAGCTACGATGTGAATGGAAAGCATTCCGCTTAGAATACATCGTGTATATAAGACTTTAGTCTTTATAAGTTGTATCTACTCATTATTTAGGTCTCTGTCTAATCGGAAATGGGAACAAGTTCGTGTCCATTTCGGCAATCGGTACAAGTTCTTGTCCCTCAACGGCTAGTTTTATTACGAAATTTCACTTTTGTAATGCTTAGCAGCCCGTGTTTACCCTCAGAAACTCGGTTGCTTCATCGTGAGGTGACAATTGTATAATGTGTATTTGTGCCAATAAAGCCTTACCTGAATGTACTTTTTACTTAGATATACACCTAATCGGCAATAGGACGGTGTTCTTGTCCATTTCGGTAATCGGTACAAGTTCTTGTCCTTGGCTCGGGACAAGAACTTGTACCGATAAAACAAAAAAGCCGCTAAAATAGCGACTTTAATGGGACCATATTCTTGTCCCTCGACACGATTCTCCGAAATCACCTTGCTTTTAACCAACCGTTATTTAAACATAAACAGCCGATCACATTGATCAGCTGCAATTTTAGTCTTATTGTGCAGTCCCTGGCGGTCATGAACTTAAATCGTCAGTATCACAAGACAATTCTACATTACCTATCATCTTTTACTCCTACCGGTTATAGGTTGTAAGTAATCCCGCCTAAGTGCATTTTTGACAAGTACCCCACAAAACCTTAGATACTATTAGTAAAAATTATAAGCGACTCAATTTATTTAATAAGCGAAACTAGCGTATTTATTTCCTTATCTATCGACAGAATATTTCCCCAGACCTTCTCATTAAATATTCCATCTTCATTGATTAATTGACTCTGCTGTAATGAAAGGTCTTTATAGAGAATAGATAATTTTTTTAAGAGATCCATTTGTTGCGCAGTAGGGTTATTTTCTTTGATTTTTAGATAAATATAGTCACTCGTATTCGGGCCATTTAATAGATGTTGATACTTCCTTTCAAGAGCAACATACAAGGCATCGGATTCGTAACCGTTAAGTGTCAGCAATGAACGAACAAATTCTGTTTCAAGTTTATTATTCTCTACCGCATAGGTCAACGTATCACTTATTCGCAATTGAGTTTGCCATATTACTCCGTTTAATAAATATAAAGTATGTGGGATATCGTTTTGTTTATCCTGGAATTTTTCTTGGACTACGTATGCTAAACCACAGATAACGATTAAAATGCTTAAGATATATATGATCTTTCTTTTCAAGTGAACACCCCGTTAAAATTTTGGTTGAGTTAATGAAGTCGCTCTAATGAGAAAATACTGACTAAAACTCATGATTATAATATGTCTCAATTTTTGGCGTTACGAAGAACGCTAGTGATTTTCCAATATTACACAGGTATACTGCCTTAGCTTTAATAAACATTTTATTTGTCCCGTCTGTTTGCTCTTCAAAGAAGAAGTATGCAGCAGTACCTCCATTTAAATCTGCGGATGAGGTCACCCCAGCAGTCTTACTTGGAAGATCGGCCTTTTTGGCAATTGCACCGCTCCCTGTCGTACTTCTTATTTTGCGTTCAGCATAGGCCTTCCAACTACTCATCACATTAGAATCTATTGTGGTAGTAGTTACCCCTAATGTTGCATTTTGATAAGAAGCCCAAGTAGTAGCCAATAGATTAAAAGATTTTTTCAGATATCCCTTTAAGATTGGAATTTGTAATGCTTTAACTGGTGTACTATCTATAGGGTAACTTGTATCTTTTCTATAATTGAGAAGTAATGATGAATTACCTGCACCGACAACGAACATGTCCAAGTACGCCGTCATCACTTCTGTTCCATACATATTGTCCTCGGTGGCTTTAAGATACTCTTCTACAGCAGGTGTGTTACTCCAAAGTCTTGTTTCGACCATAGAAAAACCATTTCCCGCTTGTGCTCTCTCTCTAGCATATATATTGACACCTAAAGTAGCATATTTTGCTGCTGGGAAACTACTAGGCGTACCTGTAGCAGTTCCTGTTTTACCTATCGCTTGAGTCATAAATGATGTTTTATAGTTAAACGTACTCGAGGAGTCCATTACAAGAGTTTCAGCATTTGCCACTCCTAATCCGAAAAATCTGTTCAGATCAAATTTAGTAGATGATGCTGTCTTTTGTTCATTAGCGTGTTCCATATCTGAAATAATTTGATCTTTTAATTCCAAGTAACTTGAGGGCACCTCTCCAAAAGACAAAATGCCAACCCCGTTGTCACTTTGTAATGTTCCATAGGTCTCAGTTACATATACTTCCTCTGTTTGAGGATTAATGTACACTGTAAGTACCGTATCGATATCTATGTTTTTTTCATTTTTAGCCTCAGCAATAACAGGACCAAAATAGACAGTTTGATCATTTACGGTATACTTCGTAAGTTCTCCATCCATTAAAAACTTAAATTTTTCAATCGATTTAACTTTAATCTTGCCTTCCCCAATAATATGTACTGAAGTTTCATCTATTTCATCAATAGAAAACTTCAATTTTGCAGATCCGTCTGTTTTATCCGAATTTTTGAAATCATCATTAAGAAAGTGTTTATTACCTTCTTTTAGGGCGTTACTCCATAGAAATGAGTCTGTTTCTTTTGGGTTTAACGCAAGCTCAATATTATACTTGTCATTCCCCTTTGCCATCGTATGGAAAGGAAAACTCACCAACACTATAGTAAAACAGCAAATCAAAATAAGTATTCTTTTAGACATTTCTTTAGCACTCTCCAATATGTAAATTTAAAGCTTATTAAATTTATCACATATAAGTTTATGTTTTAACGCCCAATTAGTGGTAATCTAATCTGGGTATGAAGCAATCATTACTCATATACATTTCCGGGTTTCGTGTAAATACTACAATCGTCCACTAGGAACGCAAACAAACGCTTATGAAGACTATATTTCCAAATTCAAGTGTCTTCTTTTCGCTTGGTTTTTGCATTAGTAATCGCCTTTGTACGAACATTAAAATCTCGATTGTCATAAGGAAGATTAGGAAGAAGGTACACGGAAAGTGCAGCCTGCTTTTCATCGCTAAACTTCGTACCCAACCATTTTTTCAGGTTAAACATAAAGGTGTTGTACCCAGTTAATTGTACATATGTATATACCGTTATTTACTTCCGTTTTTATATCTTGTGTAACTCTTTGTTTTTATACATTTGCTATCTTGGCATGTTCTCTGTTCTTGTCCCTCGACATCATTGCCCCACCTTCTTGATCATCATCGGCCAAGGACATGAGTTTGTATTATCAAAATTTGCTCTTAAAGAAGCTGTAAAGACCGTTTCCCAAGAATATCTTGAAAAACGGTCTTTACATAAGCTCTCATGTTCTGACTTAATAAGAAAGATTATTAATGGTTTTTATAAAATCTTCTTTCATCTTTGTATCATAAGATTTAGGCAGGTTATTCAGCAATTCATCCACCTGCTTTTTGAATTGATTGATTTGTTGTAAATCATATTCTCCTCGTACATACGAAGAAAGTACCTTAAACATGGATTCATTAACCATCGCCACTTTGTCATCAAGGATGGAGGATTCGAGATTCGTTGAAGCCATAGAATTCTCAAATTTAATATAAGAATTCATTGCAAGGTTTAACCGCTCTTTTGCATTAATAAGAATATTCGTATTTTCAGATTTAGAATTTTCAGCTTTTAAAGTACCTATCGATTCACTAAAATAAGTCAATCCATGAATAAAGGTTCTATAGGCTGAAGGATCTCCAGATGCATAATCACGTTGTTTGTTTAAATGATTGTTATACGCGAGAATAACGAGCAATACATTCAGAAAAATGGATGCAATCAGAACGAGTTTATAGGAGTTTTTTCTCATTTCTACAGTCCAATCAAATATATTTAATTTATAGTGTGATTAAAGTAAGCTGTATTACTTGAAGCATAAATTGTTGGAAAGTATGAACCTCCAAAAGGAACAGGATGTATGGAGTATTTTATTTTTGTTTGGGGGGTCACAATAACTCTCTTACTGCTGCTAAACATATCATATGAGAAAGTTCATTATATTATGGATTAACTGCTCTTTTGCCAGTTCACCTTCACTATATTCAAAAAACCAATCACCAGCGGCATCTCTACAAAACGTATCTTCATGAAAATATCCTTCTGGATCACCATGTAACTTGGACATTTCAACTGTATTATCTCTAGGCATACCTACAGAATCTAAGAATTGTCCTTCCACCGACAGCGTGCTGTCCGCGTGGAATTCGGTGATCAACGTCTTGCTGCCGAGCGCTGGTTTGATATACACTTCCGGAAACAGACGTTTAGGTAACTTCTTCTCGGACGTGACCGACTTCGGTGCGCCGACGAATTGCTTCATGCTGGAATGCAATTGCATCAATATCACTGCCGCCTGCGCCCGAGTAACGATATCGCTGGAACCGAACATCCCGCGCTTAATTTCTTCACATCCCTTCCCTGCTATATCAAACCATGCATGGAAGAAATCTCCGGTATTCGGACTATGTTCTTGTCCATTCCGGCAATCGGTACAAGTTCTTTTCACTCATCTACCACCACTTACGGTAATGGTTTCCCCCAAAATATAATTTGATACATCTGATGCGAGGAAGCAGATGACTTCTGCTATTTCCAGTGGAGTTGCAGCACGTTTCATTGGGACGGATGCTACTAATCGTTCGAGGCGGTTATCTTCAGGGGCAAACTTATCATGAAATGGTGTTTCAACAATTCCGGGGGCGACTCCATTTACAATAATCCCATATTCAATAAACTCCCTAGACATTCCAACTGTCATCGTGTTTACTGCTCCTTTTGTTGAGGCGTAGTGGATACTTTCGCCCGAACCTCCAATACGAGCCGCTGCCGAAGAAAGATTAATAATTTTACCACTTTTTCGTGGAAGCATGTCTTTTAATACCGCCTGTGAACATAGAAGGATACTTTTTACATTCAACGCATAGGTATCGTCCCAAAGTTCCTCGGTCATATCCATGAATGTGCTCTGTTTAATGCCGCCACCAGCGTTATTTACCAATACATGAACGGCTCCATAAATCGAAACAACCTCTTGAACCATTACCTCAACTTGGTCTTTCTTAGTAACATCTGCTTGGACAGCTATACATTCACCACCCAATTCTCGAATCGCAGTAACTGTTTCTGTTGCTCCCTTTTCGTTTGTATTGTAGTTGATGACAACGTTTGCCCCTCTAGAAGCCATTAATTGCGCCGTCGCCCGACCAATTCCAGAACTGGCTCCCGTAATGAGAACAATTTTCCCTTGTAAATCTTGCACAATCTCTACCTCCTGACTGTATTCTTTTTAATATTTTTGGATATTATTATGCATCAAGCGTGGGATGGAACATTTACCTTGCCTTTATTTCAAGATTACTGCCCTTTCCGTTAGTTTAACAAAAAATGGAGCAACAGCCGCCCGCAGAATCCTCCATTTTTTGTTACGCTATAGTTTCCTGATTGCGTTACATTGTTTAATGACAACCTTAACAACTATTTAATTGGTAAAAAATCAGTACATGATTTTTTACTCTTGTTTATCTAACCATAGAAAATGCAATGGGAATATAAAATTTTAAACAGATAAAGATTCTCATTAACATTGGTACCAAGTTCTTAACCGTTTCAAGCATTATAGCCCATTTAGAAATAATCATGCTGGCACGCTAACATGGGTTAATAATAATACTCTTATTGAAATGAGTAGTTCTCATTTTAACAAAAATACCATGATGCAATAAGCCTCTACTATCAAGTAAAAAACAAAGGATGCCAAACGCGAAATTAACGTATTGGCATCCTTTTGATTTTATTGATATTCGTAACCGTCTAAAAAAACGCAATGTTCTCCATGAATATGAAAATAAAGCTCAAGCGTTATTCAACAACGCTTAGACGGTATCCAATTGTTCTTGATTTCAATATCGGGGTGGTCGGCTGAGACAGCATGACCAACCAAATCGTCGTTGACTTTTCGTTTACTCCCTTTATTAGTGCCTGTGCTCCCTTTACTCTCGCTAATTTTATTCCTCTACGGCGATGCCGGCAGCTCTTAAGTGCCCATAGGCAACAATTTTACTAAACTGAGATGAAACTTCATCTGCAGGAAGGGGTTTATCGTTTTTAATCCACCAAATTACAATCCCCATGAAAGCCGATCCGAGGTATTGGATCAGCAATTCCTTGGATATCGCTAGTGTGGAGTTTTCCTTAGCAGGTTTCCACCCCTCAATTAATTTATCATTAATGATATTCTCCATTTTCGCTTGAAACTGATAGATTCGATTCTCTTCAATTAACATGGAACGGTAAAAGGTCATATTTAGGGAAATATGCTCCAGTACAGTTTGCATGACTGTCTCGAGTAGAGAAATGCTGAAAAGATTCATGCTGATCGGACAAAGAATGACTGCCTCCTTTAAATCGCTTAACAGTTCATTCATGCATGTATCTAATAAATCAGGCTTGTTTTGGTAGTGGAGATAAAAAGTATTTCGATTGATCATAGCCCGATCGGCAATATCCTGGATCGTAATCGCCTCGTATCCTTTTTCCTGAATAAGCTCATAAAACGCCTTTCGAATCGATTGTTTCGTGCGCAGTATTCTTAAGTCGGTTTTTTTATTCATTGTATTCGTTCCCCCTAAATTTATTTAGGTCGTTAAGCGACAAAGTTTTATGAAGTTGTCTGTTATCCATCATAGCTAAAAATATTGAATATTGAGCGTTATATTAACCACTATTATAATAAGCATCAGATAAATAAACAACGTTCTGTTCATTATTTATCTAATGACCAAAAAATTCCAAGGAGGATTTACCAATGACATTCAACCATCAAAATGAGCTTGTTCGTAAGACAGTCGCCGTGCTGGAAAGTTTTGAGAGCGGCAATCCCGAAGCGATTACGGCTTACGTTCATCCAGATCAATATATTCAGCACAACCAGGCCTTACTCGATGGTCGTGAAACCATGCTTGGTGCTCTTGATCATTTAAAGGAAATTGGTACAAAGGTAAGCATTAAGCGGGCTTTAGTTGACGGAAATTATGTGGCTCTTCATTCTGTATATCATTTTCACGGCCCTAAAATCGTATTTGATATCTTCCGTTTTGAGAATGGGCTAATCGTTGAACATTGGGACAATTTGCAAGAGATGGTGGAAAAGACACCAAGTAATCATTCAATGATTGATGGACCGGTTACGATTAAGGATATCGACAAGACGGAGGCCAACAAAGCATTTGTCAAAAGCTATGTTGAAAACATCTTGCTCGGAAAGAACCCTGATCTGTTTGCCTCTTACTTTGATGGAGATACCTACATTCAGCATAGTCCTCATATTGCAGACGGCCTTTCTGGTCTTCACGCTGCTTTGCAGGCTCTGAAGGAGAAAAAAGTTGAGTTTCAATATACTCATGTCCATCAAGTTATCGGGCAAGGCGATTTTGTTCTTACTGTGAGCGAAGGTCAATTTGATGGTCAACATACTGCTTTCTACGATTTGTTCCGCGTACAGGATGGAAAGATCGCTGAGCATTGGGACGTAATCGAGGCCATTCTGCCGGAAGAAAAACGAAAAAATACGAACAGTAGATTTTGAAGTTTGTGTAGCTGAATCGCAAGAAAGACATCGCCAAATTTATTTACGGTGATGTCTTTCGCTTCACGAATGTACTTGAATGGAACATTTTAAAGTCCAATGGATACAGAAGCGTTGCTTCAGCAACGCTATTTTTGTTCAATGCAATGAAGTGATGAGGGGAAGAGAATTATGAAAATATTGACACAAAAAATGATGTGGATCGGATTAGTGCTCGTCCTGATCGTGCTGACTGTATTCGGGGTAGCGATGATGGGATCTGTGCTGGGATCGAAGCCCAAGGAGCTTCCAGTGGCCCTCGTTATCCTTGACCGGCCGGCGGATCTGTTGACTGGAGGAACGATTTCGGTTGGGGAAATGATTCGGGAAAAGTTGGTGTCAGACCCGGCAATGCCGTTCGTTTGGCATATCGTGGATTCCGAGGAAACGGCTCGGGAAGGATTGGATAAACGCGAATATTACGGAGTGATAGTGATTCCGACGGATTTGAGCAGCGGTTTACTCTCGTTAGCAACTCCCTCACCGATTCATCCTAATGTGAAGATCATCGCCAACGAAGGGATGAACAGCCAAGCCTCGTTGGTCGTAAGACAGACCATGAGGCAAGCGATGCAAATGATAAGCGAGGAACTGTTGCAGCTGCTGCTTGAGCAGATCGGGCAGCAAACGGAGCAAATCCCTGTTGACTCGGCAACAGCTTTAATGACACCGGTGACCGTTCAGGAGGACGTCGTGCATCCACCGGGAGTGAATAATGCGTCGGGGAATGCGCCAGGTTTGTTGACCCAAATCATGTGGATCGGCAGTCTGGTGACCGGGATAGTTTTGTTCCTAGCTAGCCAGAAGGCGGTCGCCGCGGGTTCAAGGAGATGGACAGTAAGTGCGCTGCAAGCTATCGTGGGACTTGCGACCGTTGGTATAGCGTCAGGCTTCACCGTATGGATGGCTTTGTCGTGGTACGGCATGGAACTAGCGAACGCGAGGGACACTTGGTTCTTCTTATGGTTGGCTGGATCGGCGTTCTTCTTGTTGCAATCTTCATTACTCAATTGGATCGGATTTCCGGCTATGCCTCTGCTCGTACTGCTGATGTTCTTCTCCATGCCGCTGCTGAACATGGCTCCGGAGTTCTTGTCACAGACAACGCGAGATTGGATCTATTCGTGGACGCCACTGCGGTTCACGGCAGAAGGGCTGCGGGAAGTGATGTACTTCGGAGGACTGGACGCGGTCGGCTCAAACGCCTTCGTTTTGTGGGGCGTCGCCGTGGGATTTTTGGTCCTGCTGCTCGCTTCCGGATTTAAGGCGGGTCGAACGACAGATGCGCCCCCTACTTCTGTTACAGGAGATTAAAATATGGTAAGAACAAACAAAGTTGTGTTGTCGGTATTTGGTTCGGTTAGTGTGGTTCGATATTCTCCCTCATGATACTATTTAGATAATTACCTAATCCGAAATAACACCAAGTTTTTGACCCTCGACCGTTCCCTACCCTTTGTGGTGTGTACGATATCATCGATTGAATTTCTCCTTTAGCACTATCATGCTGATAAGGACATACGCATTTATTAAGTATCGATTCATTTTTACTTAAAGGTAATGCTGAATACTGCTGGAAGAACTGCTGTAATCAATGAACCTGTGTGAGGAAATTGGATCATTTCGAGGGAGCTTAACAAAAGCAGCCGATCACGATGATCAGCTGCTTTATCTTATTGAGCTATAGTTTCCCGTTAATTGAATACTGGCCTTAATACGACTTCTTTACCCTAAAAGTGTCTCGTGGACTCCATGAAGTTAACTGATTCAGCAGAGCATATCCTTTTCCTATTTCTTCAATTGCTTGAGCATGGTTATCCAGATCCTTAAACCTGTCACCCATAGCGTCAAAGCAGAACCGAAACCGATAAAAGTAGACCTCCCCATGCTGAAGCGGTGTCAGAAAGTTTGTAGTTTTTTAGCCATGAAAAAATCCCCTTGAGGCAAGTTTGAATCCATATTAACAGATGTCTTATTTCTCTTGTCTATTATAAGGGGATGATACCATTAGTACCCTTCAGTAATATCAAAGCTAGCTTGTCCCTTTGTGGTTAACACTAACGAGAAAGCATCTCTTCAGCTATTTTGACCAGATCCTCTTTACCTAGATCACTATCCGCATTATTGGATATTTCATACAACAAATGATTGTGATCGTCCCTCCATCCAATCCGATGGTAAGTAACGGAATTAGTTTCCCTATCCCTGTTATCAGATTGAATATAATAGACCTCATTACCTTGAATGTTCAGCTTCTCGGCTTTAGCCTGATCGTCCTGGAATATGGTCACTTTGGAGTCGGGGAATATTCTTGTAGCCGTTACAGTTACAACGTTCTTCCCCTTTACATAGCGTGCTAAAGAGAAGTCGGCCTTGTTCCAATTCAGTTTTTGAATATACACCCGTTGCTCATCCAAAGAAGATTCAGCTTGTCTTTTAAGTTCGTCTGTTAACTTCAGGTAAGCAGAATCTGCGAGATGGTTTGTATACAGATCGGCAGGATAAACGTACCCGTAATCAAACTGGTACCCTTGAGGAAGATGCGTTATTGATTTTAAAACTGGAGCCTGCGTCCGCGTAATTTCAGCTTGTAAACTGCTAAAATTAGAATATTCGATCCATTTATATTCAAATTTTACGGGATTTAATTTATCCGCGTTGTTAATTAACTCATCTTTGAGATAATAGGCTACATAATCTCCAGGTTGCAACTGTTCTTTAATCTGATTTGTGTAAAAGCCCAGTCTGTTCGTGTAATTTGTAACAAAGTCAGTCGGCTCTTTGGCGACGGCAGTATTTAGTACCACCTCTCCTTTATTGTTAAGGAGTTCAATATATTGTGAGGCCGCATACCCTGTCACTGATACTCCAAGAACGAACATTGCGGTTAGCCCAGGAACCACGACTCTATGACGAATTCGTGCTCTGGCATCCAACCCTCGCTTGTGAGCTGCCAGCTTACGCACCCGAGTCATGACTTTGTTAGTGACATCAAAATTCTGAAACTCCTCTTCGTTCAAAAGATCCATTTCTTTCAGATTTTCGTTTTGAGAAGTACGTTGTAATTTGGGCATAATTCTTCCTCCTTTGGGCTCATCCATTTTTTGAGTTTGATTTTGGTTCTGGCAAACTTTTTCTTGACGGCATCGGGACTTTTATTCAAAATTTCTCCTATTTCCGCAAACGATTTTTCTTCAAAAACGCGTAGAACCAGTAGATTCCGTTCAACCACATTCAGTTTTCCAAGCGCCCGGCTTAGTGGTTCGTTAAACAGTTGGCGATCCAGCATCTCCGCTGGACTAATGACAGATTGATCTTGAGCTATTAGTCTGAATTTCCATTTCTGTTGCAATTTTTTTCGACGGATTATGTTTATGCAGTGATGATAGGCCATTTTGTAGAGCCAGGAGGAAAAATTCACCTCAGGCTTATAGAGATTTATTTTCTCATAGGCCTTAACCAGAACGTCCTGAACAGCATCCTCGGCTTCCTGTTTGTTTGAAATAAGTCTCCAGCAATACATAAATATCTGTTTTTGGTATTTTTGAACGATATAAACGTAGTCCTGAATTTCGCCCGCTTGAACTCTTTTAATTCTGTATTCGGTTTCCTCATCCATGTTTCTTTAAGGCACCTCCCAGGTATTCGCGATGAAGTTTATATATGTATAACAAACGAGGTAGTTCTAAAGGGACATTTTTTAAAATGTCTAGAAATTGTTGTTTAACCACCATACTTCATTGTCTGTGATACTAAATCGGTCTGACATCAGCAAGGCAAAAGCTCACGAGCGATTGCCAAGGAACTGGGCAAGCACCCTTTGACCATCTGTAGTGAATTAGAGCGGCAGGCTCATCCTAAGTCTACAAAGCAGAGCCCGGCATGCTTATTAGGAACGCCTAAGGCTTCGGTATCCCACAGTAAATGGTCTGTTACCCTGGCTGCTTCGCTGGAGAAAAGTTTTGAAGGCTACCTGGTCTCCAAAACAGATTACAAACGTTCTCGCGTGGAGGGACTGCTGCAAAAGAGGTTCGTTCTCGTGAAACGTTTGGACACTGGGAACTGGATACCATGGTTTCGCGACGTGGAAAGTGTAAAGGTTGTGTAGCCACCCTTGTTGAACAAAAGACGCCCCCATATGGTGATTCTTATACCTCATCGGACGGGATTATCTATGGAAATTGCATTGAGTGTATCCATTTCTTAGTACGTCAAGGGAGCCTTTCTCACTGCCCCCGCTGACCGAGGGAAAGAGTTTGCTTGCTATACCCACATCGAAAGAACTCACGGCCTACTTCGGGAGTTTTTCCCTAAAGGTACGGACTTTGCTCAAATAGAGGATGAAGACTGGCTCACTCTCTGAATTTACATATATGACGGTATTTAATAAGGTTTTACGTGACCTGTGATCCATATTTAATTGTACATCTAATCGGTAATCGGACTATGTTCTTGTCCATTTCGGCAATCGGTACAAGTTCTTGTCCTTAGCTTGGGACAAGAACTTGTACCGATAACATAAAAAGCCGCTAAAATAGCGACTTCAATGGGAATATGTCCTTGTCCCTCAACAATTAGTTCTTTTTATAGACAATTTTCTTTATACTTTCGCAGGACAAGAAGTATCGCCCCGCCAGTTCCTCTATGCTGACGCCATTGCAGAATAAGAATTTAATCTCCGCGTTTCGAGCAGAGACCCTATTCTTGCTTAGGGTTTTCTCGCCCCATTTTAAGTGTGCCTCTTTGGGTTGGGGATATACTTTGGACTAACACGATTGTACGTTTACATTGAATTACCAGCCGTTTTTTTCCTGTGAGTGAAGTGCTTGAACCGAGGCTTCAAGAACTTCAGATGAGTCGCCAGCTGTTGGGCGGATTCAATTTTCTTATGTTTAAGATGCATCATAGGGTAAATTTGACTTGCACATCCGGTGGAGCAACAGCGTTCAGATATACACTAGTAGACAGACCTATGATGACGGTTGGAACGAATTACTATTCTACTTATTCTCCAGAAAGTTCAACTAACCTGCCCGTTAGTTGAACAAAAGCAGCCGATCGTGTTGATCAACTGCTTTCTTTGTTTTATTGAGCTATCGTTTCCCGTTAGCTTAATCATATTTTTTAATTCCACTTTGCCTGACTCGAAAAGACATGTCAATTATTCCAGTACCTCGAATTCCGATACTTATGCTATTCTGTCACTAACCGTAGTTGCGTCATAATAAGATTTCTTCACAGTAAGCCAGATTGCGTTGGGCATATCATCATTCAATATTTCGCTTAGTGGCGATTCGATATCAGCCCTGCTGCGAACAACAGTATTCTATTGTTTTTTTGCAACATCAAAACCTTATTTAGAATTCACCATTAATGAGTTTAATACCTATCCACTAATGACCAGGCTAGCGGTTGACCAGGTAATAATTAAGGATAATATATCCTTGTACCATCGACATAATTAAATGAAGTAATAGTCCAATCATTAGCCTTCTTAGTCATCACAGCTTCAATACTGTAGCTATAGTTATAGTCGCCAACAATCCCATCTGAATGAAAGACCGCTTTAAATTTAGTAAGACTTTTATTCCATTGAATATACTCTGACTCAGGAAGACCTATTTCTACGTTATTTTTATGAAATTGAATCCAGTATTTCTTTTTGGACATCGCATTTGTTGCAAGAGTCAATGCTTGATTATCTGTCAATGGACGAGCATATACCGTAATGTGCTCAGAATTTCCTGTCAAAGTAGATTTATCCCATTTGATATAATCGTTCGGATAGAAGAAGTTACTTAAAGCTTTAAATTGTACATACACCGAGCCATTTTTCAACAATACTCCATCACCAACAGTAGCATTAAAAGTCTTCCCGCCTTTAGTTAGTGAAGCAGTTTTCGTCTTCTGATTCCAAGTTATTTTTACATCAAAATATTTATCAAGTTGTTCATCGTATCTGAATTGATAATTTGTCGCCATACTACGGAGAGGGGCATATAATCTACCCTCAGCAAGCAAACCGTTTACTCCGTCATATGCATCATAGTCATCATTTGCGGCATAAGAACTCATTGGATTAATCATTAAAGCGCCACTCAATAATGATATAAAAACAACCCACAAAATTGGTTTTTTCAAAATAATGTTTTTCATATTTACTCCTCACTATTAATTATTCATACTACCAATAAATTTTACATGAATTAGCAATTAATAATACATGTAAAATTATCCATTGATTTACCCTTTAGTTGAGTAACAGCAATTTATTTATTATCATCCGTGTGCCTAAAAAAGCGATTATATAGCTCTCTTTTACGTTCTCCTCGCAGCAATGTGTTCATCATCTCTACCTCTTCTGCGGAATTTCATCTGTTCTTGCTGGTCTAACTCCCCCAGGTTTCCCCGGTGAAATGCCGAGAAACGGTCGCAGCGTGTTTTTGTCTACTTGACAGGGTTATTACCATAAATAGAGACTTTCACTGAACTAATGTCCTTGTCCTTATACAATTTTTTCTAACGACAATATAATTAGTGTTCTATGGCTACCAAATACTTTTCATTTCCTTTTTTATTTATCAAAGCAACTTCAAAATCAGATTCCCATTTAAGTTCGCCTAAATGTTTAGCATAGGCAAATTCATCTGGTTGTTCTGATATGACCTTTTCTAAAAGCACTTGCGTACCATCTCGTTGTAGAATAGATATGAATATATCCATGCTTTCTACATTATGATGGCATATAACTTTAGCATTGTACTTCTTATTAGGACTCTTTACTGTTTTTTTCCAAGTCCATTCATTTACATAACCTAACTCTTCTATTTGTAATGCTATTTCTCTAAATGGATCAATCTTCCAACCATTACGTAGAGCAAGTTTCTCGATCGCGTCCATTAGTAGTCGAAGCGTAACCTTTTTTTTCTCCAACTCATTTTTTGCACGAAAGTCATTCAAATTAAATTGGATTGGCGCCGAACACACACCTGAATCATTAACAATTCTTTCGTCCGAAATGTTTTCTACACATTCTATTAGGACTTTCCAACAATCTTTCGTTTTATATTTCCCAAATAAACGTTCAAAAACTCGCTGTAATACAGCGAGTTTCCAATCTAAATGAACGTCTTTTCCATTTCCAATTCAATTCATAATCTAATTTTGTTGCTTCGTTGTACTCACATTTTTGTATTTTCATTATAGATTCAATGCTTTCATCATTCGCAATATATGGTAAGTCTAAGTCAAATTCTTTTAGATACATCTGATTCTCTCCTAACTTTATTCCCATGGGCGTGGTCTTTGGTGTTTACTCATTGAATTTCCCTTGTCCCATAGTTTTTGAGCATTCTTTTTTTCCCATTCGAGGGCTTGTTGTCTGTTACGCATTTTAGATTTAACTACTCTTGCTTCATACTTATTAGTACCAGCCTTTTTGCAGTCTTCTTAACAGCAGCTTTGACTACTTTTTTAGCAACTACCTTTACAACAAAGACGATAACAAATATTATAAATGGATTATTTCCATCATCATCCACAAACGCAACTGGATTATTTAATCCGTAGCTATACCCATTCCGATTCAACGGATTATCCAGATCCATATCTTGTTCTGGATCCAGAGAAATAAAGGAACATAGTTGCGGAATGTAATTTCTGGTCATCAGATAAAATAAGCCAGTTTCTTTATTGTATCTGTAACTAGCATAACGATATGGATTTTCATCCGCAATTGAACCACTTTGATTTAAAATATTCCCCCATGCGTCATATTCATACTGAGCTACTTCGTTACCAGTCTGATCCGTTATACTAACGACATCCCCATGAACGTTTAGGTGGTAATAATAGGTATGCCCATCTTTAGTATACTCTCGTAGTGTTTTGTTATTTCCATCCGTTTCATAGATGACTTCATCGCCTTCATAGAAGAAATTCGTCGTTCCGGACTGACCAATGGACTGGATACGTCGCCCCTGTTCATCATAACTATAGTGTTGTATTCTCTGACCAGATTGATCTTGCACTTCAATTAATTGATCCAGTGCATCATATATAAGTTTGTTTTCCATCGTTTAAGTGGTCTAATCGTAACAAAGTGGAGGTTGAAGCAATTGCTGTGATGTTAAGCTGGGCACTTTATGGAGCTGCTAATCATTGGATGAATATTCAAACTACACCGCCAGAAAATTACGTAAAGCAATTAGTAGATCTTATTAACCATGGAATTCAGGTGAATAATAAAAGGGTTACCTGATACAAAGACTCAGCTTTTCTTTCTTTACAGCACCCCAATTGTTAGACACCATCTAGCAATTGGGGTGCTGTTCATTTGATCGGCTGCCTTCTTAGTTTTATTGCGTTATCGTTTTCCGTTAGTTTAATTCGTCGTTTAGTACCTCGCCAATTCAAATCTTGTTGTCTCACACTACAACCTATCACTTATCGAATTTCTCGCATTCTGAATATAAAAAGACGGAACGTTTGAATGTCCCGTCTTTTTATTAATACTGTTAACTTTGCAGCAACCTTGACTCTATAATAATATAATGTGAAGAGCGTTCTTTAATGAGCCATCTGCCATTTGATCGCACGTAAACATCATGATATTGTACGCTATAGTCCGTTATCACTTCTCCACCATCTTCATTGTCTCTCACCATCTTCATTTGAGAGAAAACAACCCCAGTTGCTGTATCACCATTTAATTCAACTACGTGTTGAGCATTAGTTGTGAAGTAACGTTTAACCACAGACACGTGTTCGTTAAATTCTTCCTCTAACTTCTCAGTTCCATTAGTTTCAGATACGCGATGCTCACCAATGTAAACAGAAAAACGTGTATCAGGGGTAAACAATTGCATCTGCTCCGCGATTTTTTTAGTATCGGTTAATGTTGCATAGGAATCCACCAGTTCTCTTAATTCTAATTTGGCTTGCATAGTTTCTAATGACATTTAATTGTCCTCCTTGATCGATTATTATACATACTTTGTGCAATTTTTGAGACGGTCCTACTATAGAATCATCATCCTTTCTTTCCATATAGATCGTCTCAATCATCCAACATTTGTTGAATAACTTGAACCTAATGATTATTATTTAGGGTATAAGGACAGGTTCAATCGTTAATATAGTGCATTTTGTTCGATATCCAACATAAGCGCATGAACTGTTAGATATTTAATAAGTGGAGGTTTAATAATGGGTGAGAAAATAGACAGAAGGATTGCTAAAACAAAGGAAGCCATCTTTCGTGCCTTCGAGTCATTAATTGCAGAGAAGAACTTTGAAGATATTACGATTAATGAGATCGCAGATCGAGCTAATGTCAATAGAGGAACAGTATATTTCCATTATCAAGACAAATACGATCTTTTAAACAAATGTATGGAAGAGAATTTAAACAATATTATCTCGGTTATCACGACAATAAACTCTGACGGAGAAACCGTTGATTTAATTCAAGATTCGTTCTTGCCAGTTATTCGTTATTTCCAAGAGAACCAATCTTTTTACGTTTCAATGCTTTTAAATAAAGGAATACCGGCATTTCGTGTTCGGATGTCGGAGATGGTGGCATCACACATAACAATTCATATTAATATGGATGGAGACAATCAGAATTACAGCAAAGAATTTCTTACTCAATTTATGACGTCAGCTTTTGTTGGAGTAATTGAATGGTGGATCTTAAATGGTATGCCTCAATCACCGGAGTATTTCGCAGAGCAATTGTGGGGTCTTTTAAAAAGAAATCAAGTAATAAATGATAACCTTTAAAACAAAACGTTTAGTGTAGTACAGTTTTTAGAGTATCTGCTCTATGATTAGACATACATCTAAATTGAAATCGCACTATGTTCTTGTCCATTCCGGCAATCGGTACAAGTTTTGTCCTTAGCTTGGGACAAGAACTTGTACCGATAAAATAAAAAAGCCGCTAAAATAGCGACTTCAATGGGACCATGTTCTTGTCCCTCGATACCAGCCTTTCCGGCTGGCCTAATCCAACATTTATTTTTCACAACGGGTATTCAAATTTCACTCTTCATTTCCTCATGCCACGCGGTAGCTTCAATAAGGCTCTAATCAAGCTGGATGTCCGGTCCGTCGTACGATCAACTCGTTGACATCCACTTCTAATGGCTGTTCAATGGCATATGCAATTGCCCGAGCAATGCCAGAAGCAGGAAGAGCATTGTCCCGGAACGTCTCCATCATCTCGATAGCCGATTGATCCGTGATGGTACCTGCCAATTCAGACTCAGTAACGCCTGGAGAAACGACCGTGGTCCGAATCGTTGCCCCCATCTCCTGCCGCAGTCCTTCCGTAATCGCCCGGACCGCGAATTTGGAAGCGCAATAAACAGATGATTTCGGAAAAACAACATGGCCGCCGACCGAGGAGACATTGATGATATGCCCGAAGCCTTGTTCTTTCATTACGGGAATGGCGGCTCCGATTCCGTGCAGTACGCCGCGAATATTGACGTCGATTGTGCGGTTCCACTCCTCAATCTTCAAGGCTTCAAGCGGCGATAATGGCATCACACCCGCATTGTTTACAAGGACATCCACGCGTCCGAACTTATCCAGAGCGAACTGGACGATCGACTTCATCTGTTCCATATCCGTTACATCGAGTGGATGGTATTCTGCAATGCCCCCTTCTTTTCTAATCTCCTCAGCCAGTTTCTCCAGTCTGTCGGTGCGTCTAGCCCCGAGCACTACTTGTGCTCCGCGCTTGGCGAGCCATCTAGCGGTTGCTTCCCCAATGCCGCTACTGGCACCGGTGATAATTACGACTTTTTCATTTAATCCAGACATGAAACATCTCTCCTTTAACATGATCTAACCTATGTCCTGAAGTACATGTTCATTATGGCCGCAATCTCAAGAACTACGATAGCCAATTGCTACGAAGTCATTGCCTAATCCTACAAAACAAAATACAATAGTCGTAATGAATAAACCGGCAGCCTGTTATTTCATAAGCAACCTACCTTTAGTGAACGGAGGAATTGTTTTTGTTAAAAACTTTAAACAACCGCTCTTCCGAGCTAGCTCGGCGAATTGAATGTATCGCCAAACAAGACGGAACCTTCGGCACTTCTTACCCCGATCTTACCTTTATCCGTTCCTCCACGGAATCTGAACCGATTCCAACGGTATACAAGCCTTCCTTGTGCGTGGTGGCGCAAGGCGCTAAGCGTATCCTTCTAGGATCCGAAAGCTATCTATATGATGCCGGCAGCTTCTTGGCCGCTTCCGTGCACCTGCCTGTTACAGGGCAAGTCATTGAAGCTTCCCAGGCAGCCCCTTATTTATCGTTGCAGCTCCAATTTGAGATGGATCAGATCCTGGATGTTATCCAACAATCCAATTTTAAAGATCAACCACACCACGATTCTTATCGCGGCATTGTCGTTAGCCAAATGAGCGATCCTCTCCATGAAGCCATTATGCGCTTAATTGGTTTATTAGACACGCCGGACGACCTGCCCGTATTAGCCCCCTACGCAGTGCGCGAGATATTATATCGGATGTTACAGACGGAACAGGGGAGTTTAATCCGACAGTTTGCCCTCATTGGAAGTCAGGCCCAACGAATTGCCCATGTGATTGACCGAATGAATCGCACCTATACAGAAACCCTCCGGGTGGACGATCTCGCTGCAGGAGCAAAGATGAGCACATCATCGTTCTTTACGTATTTCAAAGAGGTCACAGCTATGACTCCTATCCAGTATCAAAAACAACTCCGACTGGTTGAAGCTCGTAGACTCCTCCTGACTACCGAAATTGATGCGACAAGCGCTGCATATCAGGTTGGCTACGAGAGCGCCACACAATTTAACCGCGAGTATGCGCGTTTTTTTGGTCAGCCGCCAATTCGAGATGTACGTCGATTCCGGGATTCGATCTAGCTAGAGCAGCAGACAGACGCCTGCGTATCCAAAACCGTGCCATTGGACTCCAGTCTTTCAGCTTTAATTGCAAAAAAGATGATCCGGGGCGAATTTCGGATTACACCCCCTGACTCATCCATCTCGTCGTCTCAGCACGAATCACCAAACTTGATAAATCTTCCGTCCATGTGATCGAAGTTTAGGTATGTATCTAATCGGCTATCGGACTATGTTCTTGTCCATTCAGGCAATCGGTACAAGTTCTTGTCCTTAGCTTGGGACAAGAACTTGTACCGATAAAATAAAAAAGCCGCTAAATTAGCGACTTCAATGGGACCATGTTCTTGTCCCTCGACACTATCCAATCGATTCCCGGAATAGGTAGCAAAATCGCTACAACGATTTTATCTGAGATCGGGGAAATCCATCGGTTTAGTCTTTCTTTTTTGCTAAAAGGATAATACTCCATACTGCTGGATGAATAACTGTGCCTCGAAACTGAGAAATCATTTTTCTTTGAGAAAAATTCATTTTCAAAAAGGTACCGTTTGATTCCCAACACCTTTTTGCAGATAAAAAAATAATTCCCAAAATTGGTAATTCACTTAATTTATTCCCGCTGAATTTTATGTCAATTGGTTCCATGCTGTTTCAAACATCTTACTTGAGTTTAATAACGTGACGGTATATGGATCCCTCTCTGCTTCGTCATAAAGCGCAGAAGTACTGAAAAGTTCAACCTGTTTTCCCTCTTTCAAAACCATAATATTCGAACATAGTCCTGGTAACAGCGTGAGGTCATGAGTAATGAACAGAAGAGTTAAGCCTTGTTCCTTCTGAATGGATATGAGCAGCTCAATCATCTGCTGTTGTAATAAGACGTCGAGGTTGGAGACCATTTCGTCACAGATTAACAGTTTGGGACGAATTAACAAAGCTTTGGCCAGACAAGCTCTTTGATACTGCCCACCACTCAGTTTTCCGGGGCGATTTCGAAGAAGGTTCTCATTCAGGCCTACTTTTCCCCAATATTCAAGGACTTTATGCTTGCGCTCGGCTCTATTATAACGGGTAAAATTAATTAAAGGTTCTTCCAGACACTGAAACAAGCTCAGTGATGGATTTAATGTGGAGCCAGTATTCTGAAAAACAATCTGTATATCGCGATACCATTCCCTATGCGATAATATTCCTTTGCTGGGCAAGGGCCGCCCGTCAAAGAAAATATGGCCAGAGGTTGGTTGTTTTAATGCCATGATAAGCTGGGCAAGCGTGGATTTACCACTACCACTCTCCCCCACAATGGCCAGAGATTCTCCATCTTCTATTCTAAAATGAATATCTTCCAGAATGGGTCTTCCGTGAATTTCCTTATACAGTCGCCGGATTTCAAGCATAAGGTATCTCTCCTTTTCCAAGAAATCTTTGAGAGCAATGCCTGCATAACTCTTGGGTGTATTCATGTTCAGGTGCGCTTAAAATGTTCTCCTTACTGCCCTGCTCTATTATTTTCCCTTCCCGCATAACACCAATCGTGTCCGCAAGATAGCCGGATATAAGTAAGTCGTGGGTAATAAACAACATGCTCATATCCGTGTCCAGAATGAGCTCTTTCAGAAGGAATATGATCTCAGCCTGTGTTTTGACATCAAGTGCACTCGTTGGCTCGTCGGCTATCAGGATTTTCGGCTTTAACAGAAGCGCCATCGCAATCATGACACGTTGATTCATTCCACCGCTTAACTCATGAGCATAACTGCTCATCACATGGGACGTGTCCTTTAAGAGAACTTGGGACAACATTTTTTTTGCTTGCTTCTCAGCCTCATATCTTGAAACTGGCAAGTGACTGCGCATCAGATCAACGAATTGCCTACCAATCGGAATCGACGGATGCAAGGCCTGCTCCGGATGCTGGAAGATGGCACCGACCTGGCCCCCTCTGATGCTGCGCCAGCGCTTCCTTGATAATTGCTTCAGATGTTCACCCTGTAACACGATGTCACCTGACATCTGCAGATGAGCAGGCAGCATATCCAAGATAGCCTTACTTGTCAGCGTTTTACCGCTGCCGCTTTCTCCAATCAATGCATATGTTTTCCCAGTCTCCAGAGAAAAGCTGCTATCATGCACAAGCGATTGACCTTCCTTATTTCTGATATTTAGATTTTTGACTTCGAGCAAGGTCGTCATTTAGCGTTCCCTCCTCAGTCGCTCGCCTATAATTTGGAACGAAGCTGCAGTCAGAAATATCATAAAGCCTGGAAAGAAGCCCATCCATGGGGCGACCTGCAAATAATTTTTTCCGTCCAATAGCATGACACCCCATTCTGGAGAAGGAGGCTGTGCACCAATACCCAAAAAGGATAAACCGGATAAAGTCAGGATCACCTTACTCACGTCCAGAATGAGCATCGTTCCAATCTGAGGCATGATATTCGGAATCATATGTCTGGTTATTATTCTAAGTCCAAATGCCCCGCTAACCCTGCTGGCGGTAATATAAGGTTCCTTTTTCACATCATGAATTAGCCCTCTTATGATTCGTACGTACTTGGCCCACCAGGAGAGAATCACCGCAAAATATACATTTTCCATGCCAAAGCCAAGGAAACCAACGACCACAATGGTAAGTAACATACTCGGTAATGCTGTGAAAATGTCGGTTAGGCTCATCATAAGCATGTCCAGCTTGTTCCCCAAAAAAGCACTCCATGTCCCCACCAGAAGACCAATCAACATCACAACACTAAGTACAATAAAAACAGGGAATACCGATTCACTAATCCCGTGTATGACCCGGCTTAACAGGTCTCTTCCCAAATAATCCGTTCCAAATGGATGAGCAACGCTGGGAGGAAGAAGCTTCTGTTGATGATTCGTATGGAACGGATCATAAGGTGAAATCCACGAGGCCGCAAGTCCTGTAATAATAAGTAGGATGATATATAACAACGCAGCCGTTGGCAGTTTATTCGTTCGGATGATACTGATCAAACTTCCCACCTCTGTTTGTCAAGATGAACACGCGGGTCCGCAAGGAAGTACAACAGGTCGGTCATAAAATTAAAAACAAAAATAAATGCTGCCACGAAGAGTGCGCTCCCTTGAATGACTGGAAAATCACGGCGAAAAATAGCTTCAAGCATGTATTTACTGAATCCCGGAAAACTGAAAATCGTCTCGATGATAATCGAAGCCCCAAAAAAGCTGGGTAGACTCGTCGTGATTAATGTCAGAATTGGGATGAACATGGAGCGCAGTAAATAAGACGGATAAAAGATGCTCGGCCGCAATCCCCTAGCTTTTGCAGCCTCAATGTACGAGAACTTGCTGTACTGGATCGTATAGGATCGAACCATCCGAATAAAGTAAACACTTTGCACCAGCGTCATGGCAGTTACCGGCAAAATATAATGCCGTGTGGTTGAACTGCCTACAACAGGCAGGACGGGCCATATCACGCCTAAGGCATACATAAGAAGAATAGCAAGCCAATATAAAGGGATCGACAACCCCAATATGGTCATTGAATAAACCACTCGATCTGCCATTGAGCCTTCATTCAATCCCATCCGGATTCCAATCGGTATGGATATGAAGAGGGTTAATACAAAAGAGCTTGCAATGAGTTTCGACGTTGAGCCTAAACGTTCAATCATTTCACTTAATACGGGTTCTCCGGAAGAAAAGGAATGCCCTAACTCTCCTTGAAATACGTGATGTGCCCATGCTAAATATTGCTGAATGAACGATTGATCCAGTCCCCATTGTTTCTGTAAATCAGCTACGATGGATTGCTCCGGTACGGCTCCGATTTCCAGCAGCAGCATCGACGCCGGATCACCCGGCGCCAAACGCATTAATGTAAAAACAAACAAGGAAAATAAAACAAACGTGACTACCAACATGATCAGACGATGAATCATAGAGCGGAGCATTACTTCGCTTCTTTCTTCAGGTAATGCCACTTCAACGGGTCGTCCTCAATAGCATTGAACCTGAAATCAACCACTTGGCTTGAATGAACAAAGGTTTGCTTGGCGTAGTATATCGGAACAGACATGGCTTCCTCATGCATGCGGAGGAACACCTGATTGAACAGCTTTTGCTGCTGCTGAGTGGAAACTGTAGCCGCGATTTGATCCAGCAAATCGGATAAAGGCTTGTCCTGATACGCAACTCCCGGTGAGGATGGCGAATCATAGAATAAGGAGGACAGGAATCGATAAGGTAATTGAGCATCAGTGTATGTCCGATACATAAGCAGATCATATTCCTTCGTGCTCCACAGGGTATCGTAGTAAGCAGCCCGTTCCTGATTCACAATATGGATTTGAATGCCGATCTGTTTCATGTTGTCTTGAAAAATTTCAGCCATCTCTTTCCATTCCGGATATTCCTCTGATTGAATCACCAGACGAAGTTGCAGTACTTGTCCATCTTTTTCATAGAGGTGCTTGTTCTTATTCCATTGGTAGCCTGACGCTTCAATCAGCTGTTTGGCTTTTTCGGGATTATACGGATAGGAAGGCTGATTACTGTCGGATATAAATGCAACCTTCTCTTGGAACAATCCTCTAACAGGGTCCCCGCTACCTCCTGCATACTTGCTCGTATCATTGCCATAATTGATAGCTTGGCGGATATTCTTATCAGCTAGAAAAGTATTGTGTTGGTTGATAACCATAAAGTAGGACATTGTACTGTTTCCGGTTTCGATTACGTAGTTGTCGTTGTTCTGAAATACAGGGAGACTTTCCATGGGGATATTACCAAGTTCCCCGCCCGCAAGATCCACCTCTCCAGATTGCAATGCCATTACCCTCGCCTGAGGATCTGTAATGACTTTGAAAACAAGTGAATAGTCGGATGGTTGTTCTAACCAATAATGTTCATTCGGGATTAGAACAGTCTGAATCCCTGGTTGATACTCTCCTATTTTCCAGGCACCCGTTCCGATCGCTTTTTGAAAAGTACCATTCACATCTCCCTTAGGGGTTACCGAGTTCGGACTCATAATTCGATATGGTCTTGCCTGACTAAGCTCGTACAACACTTGCGTTGCTGTATCCTTAAAGGAAAGTACGACTGTTTGATCATCAGGTGCTTCAACTTTTTGCAATAAACGGGATATTTCAAGCGAAGCATTCTCTTCCCTGCTTACCGCTCTTTCCAAAGAAAACTTCACGGCTGCTGAATTCAGTGGACTGCCATCCGAGAACATGACCTGATTTTGCAGATGTAAAATGTAAGTCCTGCCATCATCGGATATCTCCCATGACTCCGCCAAGCTGGGCGCAAATTCACCTTTTCCTTTATAGTCCACAAGGGCATCATATATAGCCGCATGCGTATGTCTGGAACCATTGTAAGTCGAGGCGTCAAGCTTGTCTGCTTCAGTATCCTGCGTGACTGCGACCACAATGTTCTTGTCCTCCTCTGCTGCAGAGGGTGAGCTCACATGTTGTGAACACCCCATAATGAACAACAATAAGACAACAGCAATTACTCCAAATCCAGATCTTCCAAACATCCCTACTCCTCCTATTCCTCTTTAAGCTGTTTATGATTGCATAGCTGTTATTCTCATGAATACTTGCTAGATGAACAATCTTTGTATATTATTAATCGTAATCATTACGTTTAGCAAGGAATTTTTTATATAACAAGGAGTCGATGTTAGTGAGTAAGCATAAACTTGTACAACAATATCGGGATTATTGGGACAAAGGAGCAGCTGTCTATGATGAAATTGTGGATGCCGAATTTGCGTCCAACCGATATGATCAATGGAAGGGAATTCTGAGTCATTTTTTGTCCGGGAAAAGTAATTTAAAAGTGCTCGATGTAGGTACCGGGCCTGGTTTCTTCGCGGTTCTGCTCAGCCAGATGGGGCATCAGGTTACTGCTATTGATTCTTCTCCGGAGATGGTGGCTAGGGCTAATCAAAACGCCCATAAATATAATTGCAGTATCCAGGTTATTGAGACAGATATTATAGAATATAAGACAGAAGAAAAATATGATATCATCATTTCACGAAATGTGACCTGGTTCCTGTACAATCCTGTAGCTGCATATCAAAATTGGCATGGAATGCTTAATGACGGAGGCCAGGTTATTATTTTTGATGCGAATTGGAATTTATTTTTATCTGATCCGAAGGAGGCAGAGCTTTTTCAAAAAGACAAGGAGGAGGCTGCCGCGAAAGGGTACGTGCCGTACCGCCCAGAGAAGGATGTCGAAGAAGGAGACCAACTGGCACTTACTTTGCCATTGAGCTATGTAAGGAGACCTGAATGGGACAGCGAAATGCTTCGTTCAATTGGCTTTGCCCAAATCCAAATTCATCAAGGATTCGATGGTGAACTGTATCATAGAGGTGAACAAATTCTGAATCGACACAGACCGATGTTTGCAATCGTTGCCAATAAATAACTCAACATTCGCAGCCTCGAACACTTTATCACTCCGTTTATGCGGGCATCAGCTTTACGCACTCGGTTCTTCTTTCGACCCTGCTCAGCTACGTATTATAAAATGTTAAAAACCTGTGCGAGTCTATAAACGAGAAAATACCTGCCCCTCTCCTGGGCAGGTATTTAAGGTGAACCGTATGAATGGATTACTAACATCGATCACTAACTATTAGTCCAGAAGGCTGTAGATCTGAATGCTCTCCACCTTGGCATTCTTGATATGAAACGACATCACATCCACATAATTGGATGGCTCGTAACGGAAGTCATCCTCCTCATCAGGGGATCCATCACCAAGCAGTTTCCCCTCAGGGTAGGCATTTTTGAGTGTGTCCAGGCTATCTCCTGCTTTAATGTTTCGCACTGTCGCGTACTTAGGATCTGTGATTTCGATATGAAAGATGGAGTCTTGTTTGCCCTCCGGTATACTGATAGTTTTAATCTCCAGACCGGGATACGTGTACACTTTTTCCGTAAAACCGATTAAGTTATCCATATTTGTTCCATCGTCAGCACTGTACGTATGAGATTTCAGGTTCTCCGGTTTGCCCAGCATCTGTTCCATCTGATCTTCATTCGCTGTATCCGAAATCGCAATGGTGTGCTCATTATAGACAAAAGCAAGCTCCTTCAGCACCACATTGCCTTCCTTCTCCATCGAACCTTCTTTAATAGCTTCAGTACCCTTTTCTTCAGAGCTTTCGGAAGCAGGCGCATTAGCATTTGTTGCACCTTCGCCTGTGTTCTGTTCATTTGCTGTGTTCTGTCCGGTTGCTGGAGATGTAGCTTCACTGGATTGACAGCCCGTTAATGCCACCGTTAGTAAAGCACCTAGTAGGATAAAACTTGCAGCTTTCTTAGTTAATTTCATCATGATCCCTCCATAAATGTGTGATTTGTTCTTATGAAGTGATTATAAATAAAACATTTGTTAGTCTTATAACAGAAATGTACCAATCTTGTAACGTTAAGATTCAGGCTTGGGTTTTAGATGCATGTCTACGCACGAGGCAAAACAATTGTAACGGTCGTCCCTTTTCCCAGTTGACTTTCGATGTCGATATACCCATTAAACCGCTCTACGATCTCTTTGCAAATGGAAAGTCCAAGACCTGAACCATTTGCTGTACTTGCATTTTTCGCCCGGTAAAAGCGTTCCTGCACTCGCTCCAGCTCATCGCCCGCAATGCCTATGCCTTGATCACATATCCGTATAACTACTTCGCTTGGCGTATGTTCCAACCTCAATTCGATCAGCGATGGACTGCCTGAATATTTGATGGCATTGTCCACAAGATTGGCGATCGCATGGGACATCAGCATTGGATTCACGTTGGCGTGCACTCTTGTCGTACCCTCATCATCCCGTTCTTCCTCCGCCTGGCTAACTCTGATCTCTATCCCTTTATCCTTAGCCTTGGCTCCCATATTCATTACAACTTGCTGAATCAGTTCGTTCATTTCCGTCTTCCGGGCTTCCAAATCATTAGAACCTGCCTTATCGAATCGGGATAGTAATAACAGTTCATTAATCAAGCGGGTGAGCCGATCCGATTCCTGCAACAGATGAGCATAGATTTTTTGCAGCTCCTTGTTCTCAGTCTCCCCTTCCACCAAATATTGAGAGAAACCACGAATGGCTGCCAAGGGTGTTTTTAACTCGTGAGAGACGTTGGAGACAAATTGTTTCTGGTACTGAATGTAATCATGAAGCTGTCGCCCCATGGAATCCAGCCCATCTGCCAGCATGCCCAGCTCATCCTTCCGTTTTAGATGAACTCTCCGAAACTCCTGTCTGGAGAAACTTTGCGCAGCGCTAAGCAGTATCTTAATCGGCTTGGTTGTATTGCGTGCAATCCACAGACTGGATAACGTAATCAGCACAATAAATCCGCCTGCACCTGCAAACAGGATATAACGGATTTGATCCATGATCGCATAAAAGTAGGAAATGTCATCCACGAATTCATACACATAGGCGTTTTCGTAAAATTGATCCTGAATGGGCGTCGCAAAATAAAGCAGATGATCTTCCGTGACGGTGTAGGCGTAACTGCCGCTCAGGGCTTTCTCAATATTCTTTTCAAAAATAAGAGGTTTGCCATCATTAATGATGATGCCATCCACAGCCAGGCCGAGCAACTGCTTGGAGCTGTCATAGATACGTACTTCCTTGCCTGAAGCTTTCAGCTTCTCCAGAGCAAGTCTGACAATTTCCCTCGTCTGGGGCTCTCCTGAAGATGACCTATGCTGTGCCAGCACCTCACGGAAGGACAACTCGGACAGATCTGCCTTCTCCATCATCTGTTTCTCAATGGTAACGAAGCTGTAGTAATCAATAGCTTTATTTACCGCAAAAATGATGATGCCAAAAGACAACACGGAGAAAAATAAATAATTCAGCAGTAACCGGGTTGCATACTTCAGGCCTCGCCACCTCCAAGTTGATAGCCAAATCCATAGATCGTCCTGACATACTTCGGTTCGTCCGCGTTATCCTCCAACTTCTTCCGTAATCGCATGATGGTCATATCCACACTGCGACTGTCTCCCATAAAGTCATATCCCCACCCGATCTGCAGCAGTTCATCCCGGGTAAAGATTTTTTCTGGCCTTTTGAGTAACGTTTCAAGAATTTTAAACTCTTTGGCCGTTAAAGACACGGGTACACTGTTTTTCAGCACCCTTCGGCTTTCCAGATCAAATGTCAACTCTTCATGAATGATGCGTGTAGATGTCACATCTGTTCCTTCACTTGATTCCTCCTTGCTCTCGTTTCTTCTCAGAATCACCTTGATCCGAGCAAGCAATTCACGATTATCAAAGGGTTTGGTCATATAATCTTCCGCGCCTAGTTCTAGTCCAAGCACCTTGTCGATTACCTCATTTTTGGCAGAGAGCATGATCACAGGAATGGCACGCTTTCCGGTAATTTCCTTACACAAGTCATATCCGGAGCAGTCTGGCAGCATCAGATCAAGTACCACTAAATCGGGTTGAAAAGAGTCGAGCAGCTGCAGGCCCGTTTTGCCGTCCTCTGCGGTCTGCACATCGTAGTTTTCTCGCCTTAGCACCAGCTCAATTAAATCTCGAATAGCGATTTCATCATCAATGACTAGGATTTTCTTCAAATGTACAAGCACCCCTATCTAGCCTTGTTCTCCAGCTTCAATCATATATTAACCCATCTTAGCACAGACGCTTTAGGTTCCTCCACCAACAGGAAGATGCGGTGTACTTGGAACGTTATTGCGAGTTTTATCGGTTCCTGGTTAGGAACGGAATTGCTGGGACCAAGGGGTCCGGTGATTGGCTAATTCCACATTATTCCAGCCATCGTTGGCTCCATTATTGCCCTGCTCATCTTCTTCGCTCTCGCACGTGGCGGAGCCTTCCGAAGACGTTAACCAAGAGAGGCGGAGACCGCTACCGTCGTTCATTAGATATTTTTATAAAGATGCTATCAGGGAATAAAGGTACAGGATAAACATAAAAGGACCGAAAGCATTCATCGATGGAAGATGAACACTTACGGTCCTTTTTTTGTACTGACTTTATCCATTCTTTCAAGCCTGAAAAGGCATGGAAGATCAAACACTCAGCTGATCCAGAAATATTGCATCCGTTTATAACCTACATCCCATACTTTTTCGTTCCCTTCGATGGTAATCTTCAGTTCGCTTCCCGGTTCGAGAGGAATCTTGAATATCAACGGGAATAGTTCAGGATCACTCCGCTGATCTTCTCCAGAGCCGGTCATTATCTCGTTTTCATTGAGGGTAACACGAATTTTTCCGGAATAATCTGTTGGTTCAGGAATTCCGTAATAAAAAGAGAAAATTGTCTCTCCCTCAGACGTATATGTAAACGTTTTAGGATCTCCGCCTTCAGCGCCGTACATATTATAGAGAATCTTTACATTCTGATCGCTTATTTTGATGCTGTCCGGTTTGTCTCCAGATGATGAATTCCCCGAACTGTCCATCCATTCATTGATTGCCACAAAAGGGCCTTCTACTTTAGTTGCAGCGTTATCTATCGCCCCGAATAATCCCCATACGACTAATAAAAGAATCATACCGGAAATAGCCGTTCTCGCCAGATTGCGCCAGAGGTTCCGGGAACGGAAACCAAGTTTGTACGCCCCATAACCAATGGTTGCTCCTATCGTATTCTGAATGGCATCGTTTATATCGAAACTACCAAGTAAGGTAAAGGCCTGGATGGTTTCTAGCACAAGAATTGATATAACAAATAAGGTGAAGAATCGGGCAAAGGTAATCCGGTACAACCAAGGAATCAATATACCGAAAGGGATAAAGGCGGCAATGTTACCAAAATCAACTAAAGCCATGAGACTGGGATGCAGGAGATCAGATAGAGCTGGCAGTTTAAAAAAGCTATCGGGCAAAAAAAGAAAGGTGTAGCCAGCCGTTGTCTCAGAAGCATCTCCTCTACCGAAGGCGAGGAACATAAAATAAAGAATAAACAATGTATAGAATATGGTTAAGGTTAAAATGATTTTACGTTGTTTGGTCATGGTTAACTCCTTTGCCAGATGCATGTGCTTATCTGGGCTTATTGACCCGTCTATTTTAGCACATATTATAATTAAGCTGCTCATCAGTTTCATGGAACCGCTGATCCTTCATCATTTTCGGCAACTAAAGGATAGAGAAACAGCGGCATTGTAGGACACATTATCCTGGAATGCCGCTGTTTAGAGGAGTTAATGAACAATGAGGACTGGGCAACTTGATAACTGTGAAACCTTGTGGCTGACACTTCCAAGCATCATTTCTTTTATGCCTCTTAGCCCACGGTTTCCGATAATAATAAGTTGCTGCTCGGTATCCCTTGCATAATTCAATATTTCATGCCCAGGATCTCCATTAAGATGAACAGTTTCCGGGTTAATTCCCGCAGACTTTAATTTAGATTTGGCTTGATGCAACTGTTCCAAACTCGCTTTCTCCATTTCGTTCATTACGTCTTCCAGAAAATTCTCTGGTAAAAACGTCATGCCGATCGGCACATAACTCTGGCTAACATTAACCAAGGTAACTTGAGCTTGTTTATTTTGGGCTATTTCAACGGTTGCATCAAGGAGTTTGTTCGTTATTTCACCTTTATCAATAGCGACCAGAATTTTGTCAAACATAGTTATCATCCTTTCCGTGACATTTCGTAACTATTTTGACTACCTACAAAGCGGTTGTTTGCTGCTCCTATACCCACTAAAAAGAGTAAGACCGAAGCGCCAAGCAGAATGAAAAGTGGCAGGTTCCAACTATTTGTCGCATCATGCAGATATCCTATAAGGGCAGGACCGATTGCGGCAAGAAGATATCCGATCGATTGCGCCATGCCAGAGAGTTCCGCTGCTTGGTGCGCATTTTCAGTGCGTAACCCGAAAAACATCATGGCCAAACTAAAGGCGAAGCCTCCACCAATTCCGAGTATTATGATCCACAACAGAATGACATTGGAACTCCCGTAAAGAAGTCCGAGCGTCCCCGTCAAAAGCAAAATCGTTGTGATGACCACTAACAAACGTTGGCTAGACATACGCCCAGCAATAACGGGAACAATAAAGGTAAATGGAAGCATAGCTAACTGCATGATCGAGAGGTACCATCCAGATTGGTTGGAGTCAATTCCTTGCTGCTTTAAAATTTCAGGCAACCATGCGATCAACACATAGAAAACCATGGACTGTATGCCCATAAACATGGTTACTTGCCAAGCAAGCGGGGATCGCCAAACATTCACATCGTTGCTGGCCATCTGTTGACTCGTCGTGGCTTTTTGTTTCGTTTGATTTCTTAATTGGGGTAACCAACAGAGGATCGATACAAAGCTTAGTATCCCCCATATCCCCATTGCTCCCTGCCATTTTAGCCCTGCGTTCACGGCTAGAGGTACACTGATTCCCGATGCGATGGCTCCACATAAATTCATTGAAATGGAGTAAACTCCTGTCATGGAGCCAATTTTATCTGGGAAATCCCGTTTAATTATACTGGGCAATAATACATTACAAACGGCAATTGCGAATCCAAGAACTGCTGTCCCAATAAACAGATTAACTGCGCCAGATAAAGATCGTATTACAATACCAACAGTCAGCAAGATTAAGGCAATCAAAATGATACGTTCAACCCCATATCTTCGTCCTAATTTCGGCACTAGAGGCGATAATAAAGCAAAAGCAAGCAAGGGTACCGTTGTGATCAGGCCTGCTAATGTATTTGAAATATGAACGTCATCCCTTATAAGGCTCACTAAAGGACCAACTGAAGTTAAGGGAGTACGTAAATTAGCTGCAATAACAATAATGCCGAGAATGATCAGCCCTATGGAGGATGGCACGAATTTTTTATTTTGTTTTTTCGGCATTCTTTTTTTCTCCTTTCTGAATTCATTCGTATTGTTTGTTTCCTATGATTGACAAAAGATTCAACAACATCCGCGCGGACAATAAAAGTATATTATAATATATTATATTTAACAATAAATATTTTATGATATACATAAACTTGTCTGAACAACAAAAATACAACTCTGAATTCCGCCCTGAATTCGGAGTTGTATTTAATAAGTAGAAATGATCGACTTTTAGAAACCATATTTTAAGGATATATGGAGCACTGTTTCGCTATCCGTATGGTTGGTATAAGAGTGAGGACAATCTGCACGAAAACTGATCGTATCATATTGATTCAATGTGTAAATCTCTTCATTGACTTGAATTTCAATGGAGCCAGTCATTACTGTCGCAATTTCAGTTGTATTCACATGATGACCTTCAGGGTGATACGAGCTATTTGGCTGTAAGTAAGCCCGACACATTTCAATATCGTTGCTTGCGTTTTTAAAAACGGGTTCAATGATCCAATTTTTTTGCTCATTAGAAAACCGTAGTCCCTCGCCTGCTCGATACAAATTCACAGAATCTTCTGATTTGAACAAAGCAAATAGCGGTAAGGATATGCCTTTTGAAATTTTCCATATAATCGCCAAGGTTGGATTTGTTTCGCCACGTTCGATATTCCCCAGAGTAAGTTTGCTTACGCCCGTTAATTCCGCCAAGTCGTCTAAGCTCATATTTTTTTCTTTTCTGTACTTTTTCAAGGCATTGCCCATTTGTAATACAATTTGTTTTGATTCATTCACTTCATCCATTTCATATTCACCTCAACAATAAACTGTTATAGCTAGTATATTGTTTATCTAGAATCTTTTCCATACGATTAGTATTTGTTCCGTCACTAGCTTCTGCCAATAAATGTGTTGATGAAATTATTCCAACAAGCAAAAAGAACACAGTTAGTTTCATTTTCTTCAATTTTCATCACCTATGGATACCCTCACCATTTCTTCAGTAAAAAACGGTTTAATAGTGACACTAGGCTACACGATTTCTCGCATCACAAACGCTACATCCATCACGCGTCGCTTAATACTATATACAGGAGGCAAAACAAAGTGACTTACCGCAGCTACTGTGACAGGTGCAGTAATTCGGCCGCTTTGCCTATACTCTCAATCCGTACGATAGCTAAAAACGCTTCAATCCCAGGGAAATACATAGAATACTCCTCAATATATAGAAATAATTAATAATTTGAGTTTTACAAAATTATACTTTATGTTTAAAATTATTTTTAATAAAGACGAGGCGTCAAATGTTTTTTCACTGGAGGGTCCTCGTCCTAATTGCTGTTGAAACGGCAAGAACAGCAAAGTTTTTTCCATTGCTCCAAAAGTTGTTTTATTCCTAAAAAGCGTCACACTCATCGTTCGCTGGGGAAGCGAACACTTTCA